>Ga0207695_10000280_pt1 | contig 126470 bp, 86 predicted proteins | sample KBSC54metaG_FD_184354 | JGI IMG/M metagenome (GOLD analysis project Ga0207695, IMG submission 184354) | Corn rhizosphere microbial communities from Kellogg Biological Station, Michigan, USA - KBS C5-4 metaG (SPAdes) (version 2) | ecosystem: Host-associated > Plants > Roots > Rhizosphere > Soil... | reverse complement strand
CCCGTTGTTATTATTGTGTATGACCATCGGTTGAGCCGTCGTGATCGCCGGAGCCTGGAATATCTCAGCCGGCTTCAGCTCTTTCAGCTCGTTCAGAAAGGCCGCGTGCTGCTGCGAAGCCATGGCCGGGTTCTGTATGATCTCCAAAAACATCTTCTTGAGCTCGGTGACGTCCTTCTTCATATCAAAGAAAAGCTTATATAGTATCTCCCGCTCATTGGAGAACTCTGGGCTGTTGATGGTATTGACCGTGTTGCCGGGCACGACCATCGGCAACCGGTTACCCGTGCTTTCGGGGATAAAACGTCTCAGCGTCGCTGCCGCGATCTGCTTGTCCTCCGACAGAACGGATATTTGTTCTGCAATATTTTTCAATTCCCTGACATTACCCGGCCAGGGATAGTTGATTAACAAATTTTTCGCCTCTTCATCCAGCTGGACGGGAGCCGTCTTGTACCGCTCTGCAAAGTCTACCGCAAATTTTCGGAACAGCAGGGGAATATCCTCCTTTCGATCGCGCAGCGAAGGCACGCGGATCGGCACCGTGCTGAGCCGGTAGTAAAGGTCTTCCCTGAATTTTCCCTTGTCGGTCAGCTCCAGCAGGTCTTTGTTGGTCGCGGCAATAACGCGGACGTCCGTCTTCTGCACCTTGGACGAGCCTACCCGGATGAACTCACCCGCCTCGAGCACCCGCAGCAGCCTGGCCTGCGTCCCGAGGGGCATCTCGCCGATCTCGTCGAGGAAGATGGTCCCGCCGTTGACCGTTTCAAAATAGCCTTTACGGGAGTCGACGGCGCCGGTAAAGGAACCTTTCTCGTGCCCGAACAGTTCGCTATCGATGGTCCCCTCGGGAATGGCCCCGCAGTTGACCGCGATGAATGAATTATGCTTACGCGCCGACAGCGCGTGGATGATCATCGAGAACGCTTCCTTCCCTACGCCGCTTTCGCCATTGATGAGCACCGTCAGGTCTGTGCCTGCCACCTGCGCTGCTACCTGCAGCGCGAAATTAAGCGCCGGAGAATTCCCTATAATGCCAAAGCGGTTCTTTATTGATTGAATTTCCATAAAACCTCCCAATTAATTATTAACAACAGTGCCTATCAATGTAGCCTGCGTACAATCTGTTATATTGACCCGGACATAGTCTCCTTTCTTAAAAGAGTCACCCGCCTTGGGAAAGACAACAACCTTGTTCTGGCTGGTACGGCCGCGCCAGTCTGCGGAGCTTTTCTTCGAATCCCCTTCGATGAGGACCCTGAATGTCTTGCCGACGTCCTTTTTATTGCTCTCAAGCGAAAGACGGTTCTGCAGCTTTACGACCTCATCCAGCCTTCTTTTCTTCACGTCTTCCGGTATATCGTCTGCGTAGCGGCGCGCGGCGAGCGTGCCTGGCCTTTCGCTGTAAAAGAACATATAGCTCATGTCATAGCGCGCATAGTCCATCATGCTGAGGGTGTCCTGGTGGTCCTCCTCTGTCTCCGAGCAAAAACCGGTGATGACGTCCGTGCTCAGCCCGCAGTCGGGGATGATGGAAAGTATCCTGTCCACCTTCGCCATATACCATTCGCGGGTATAGGTGCGGTTCATCAGCTGGAGGATGCGCGTGCTGCCGCTCTGCACCGGCAGATGGATATAATTGCAGATATTCTCATACCGCGCGATCGTATGGAGCACTTCGTCGGTAATGTCTTTTGGATGTGAAGTGGAGAAACGTACCCGCAGGTCGGGATGGATCAGCGCCACCTTTTCCAGCAGCTGGGCGAAGGTGACGACCTTATCCGCAGCCTCGTCCATCCAGTAGTAGCTGTCCACATTCTGTCCCAGCAGCGTGACCTCTTTGTATCCCCTGCCGAAAAGATCGGCGCATTCGCGGACGATGGAATCCGCATCGCGGCTGCGTTCGCGGCCCCTGGTAAAGGGCACCACGCAGAAAGCGCACATATTATTACAGCCCCGCATGATGCTCACAAAGGCCGTTACGCCGTTGCTGTCCAGCCGGACGGGGGAGATATCCGCATAGGTCTCGTCCCGGCTGAGCAGAACGTTGACCGCCTTTTGACCGGTCTCGGCCTCTTCGATCAGACCCGGGAGGGTCCGGTAGGCGTCCGGGCCTACCACCATATCCACCAGCTTTTCTTCTTCCAGCAGCTTGCCCTTCAGCCGCTCTGCCATACAGCCCAGCACCCCGATGAGCAGGCCGGGCCGGCTATCTTTTACCTGCTGGAAGAGCTGCAGCCGGTTGCGAACCGTCTGCTCGGCCTTCTCGCGGATCGAACAGGTGTTCAGCAGGACCAGGTCGGCCTCCGTATAGTTGCTGGTGGCGCCGAAACCATTGTCGTTCAAAATAGACGCAACGATCTCGCTATCCGAGAAATTCATCTGGCAGCCATAGCTCTCGATATAAAACTTCTTCCGGTATTCCTTGCTGTTCAAATTCTGAGGAGCATAAGCCTCCCCCTGTCGACCCTCATCATGTACCCGCGTGCTAATGTCTTCCAGCATCTTCTTTCTCGATTTAGAGGGCAAAGATAAGTAGAAAACATATTGAATGTGACAAGTTGGCAGCGAGGGGCCGGATGGAAACCGACCCGGCCATCAGCTAGTCGATCTTCACCGTCCTCAGGGCCTCCCTCCCATGCAATACCGGGAAATACATGAGCTCTGCCTTCGCCGGGTTCAGGTGATAGGTTCCCGTATACCGCGGTAAAAGTGAGATCGTGAACCGCTGCCTGCCCCTGTCCAGGTGCAGGCAGAAAATGCTCAACTTATTTTTGAAGTACTCTCTGTGGATCTCATAGCTACCATAGGCTTGATCCTTATCCTGGTAGGTACACCCGGCAGGGATGGGAACCTCGATCATGACATAGTCGGCGTCGCCTTTTACGTCTACCTGCACCTCCAGGGTCACCGGTACACCGGTCCTGAGACGGTCATTGACGTCCCCATTGCCAAACCAGCTGGTCACGGCAAAGACGCCATCGACCCGCCCCGGGTTGCTGTTGAAGAACTGCTGGTAGGCCGTAAAATATACCGGCAGCACCCCGGTCTCTTCGACCGACAGCGGCTGCCCGGGCGGCAGCGTCGCGGCATAGGGGAAACTGTCGACGGTCTGACCATTGACGCGCAGAACGGAAGGCTTCGGTAGGCGGCCGTCCTCCAGCAGATCGGGCAGGATGGTCTCGAGGATCAGGCTGGACTCATAGGTATTCCGCCAGTGTCCTGTTGCCCGCTGTTCGAGCAGCCAGCCGCGGATCCTTTTCAGCAGGTCGCCATGCCCGCCTTCCTTTCTCAACAGCCGGTACATCCCGACCGTATTCTGGACGGCGTTGTCGAAGAAGAAGATCCCGTCCTCCCCCCAGTAACAATTGCCCATGGCGGTATAATGACGCTTTGGTATCAGCGTATCCAGGCGGGTGGGGAGGCCTGCCAGCTGCCTTAGCTGCTGGAGGTGGATGACTGTATATAAGCTTTTGATTTTAAGCCTTTTTTCGATGTTATCGATGTATTTTTTATAGTCGATATGGGCGTCCAGCTCGCCCAACAGCCGGAGACGAAAAAGATTTTCTGTCCAAACGCTGTCGTTCTCCAGGCGGCTGACCAGCCAGTCGGTTATCGGCTGTTTGTCCAGCGCGAGGCTATAGCCTTCCTTCCGGGCCATCAAGAGAGCTTCCGTGACGTGGAGCGATACCCAGGCAGATGCGGGCGCCTCCGGCCACCAGCCCCAGACCACGGCGCTCCGCCGGGCCTTTAGCAGCCGGTCGATCAGGTCATTGATATTTTTGTCTTCTTCAAATGGCTTTTTCTGCATACGGTAGATGGTCTTTTTCTGCAGCAGGGCGATGAGCTTGGAGGCCAGCTGCTCGTTGCAGAAGTATTCATAGCTCTTCAGCCTTTCGATCTCGTCGAGGAGCACGGGCAGGAGGGAGGCGGTGGCATAGCAGTGTACAGGTCCCTGCGTCGTGTCGAAATTCATCGTCATAGCCGTATCCCCCTCCAGCACCGCAAACCGGCCCTTTGTCTCTTTGGTGCCCGCAGGAAAGACGGGGATCGTACGATCTTCGCCATCCGTATATCCATTGCCGTTATCAAGGCTGTATATCAGGTGCATCGAATCTGTGGCCTGCGGCTGGATCCGGAAGGTATCGATATGGGAATTGAGGAAGCGCAGGCGGGTCTCGTCCGGGGCGCCGCCGTCGACGCTGAAGCTTCTCATGACGTTCACCGTGTCCGGCCCATAGTTGAGCAGCTTTCCGATGACGCCTGCCCGGTCGCCCGTCACCAGGAAGGAAGGCAGGCTCAGGGCCGCGCTCAGCGGCTTGAATGCGCGGACCCTGCCTTGTGCGAGACCCGAGTAGCCGCCATCGGTGAAGGCCGCGGCGAATGTCCTCCAGCTGGTGATATCGTCGGGATACTGGACGGTAAAGCTGGCCTTTCCTTCGGCGTCCGTCCGCAGACGCGGCTGCCAGAAGGCGTTGTCGCGGAAATGGCGGCGGATCGTACTGCCGGTCATTGGTGCTTCGATGGCGGGGATGACGACGGTGTCCTGTCTTATGGCGTCCGGGATAAACAACCCGGCCACGTTACCCTCCAGGCCATAGGCCATGACCGAAGACAGCTCACGCTTTGTTTGTATCCCATATCCGATCACCACGACGTCATCCAGCGCGCCGGTTATCGGAGAGAGCCTGATGTCATAATAGCCGAAGCTTTGCACCGCGCTCTCCTGTGTCTGATAACCGACATAGGCAAAGACGAGCGTTCCTCTTGCGGTCACATTCAGGTGAAACTTGCCGTTCTCATCGGTTACCGTGCCGCTTTTGGTGCCCTTCAGCATGACCGTGACGCCGTTCAGCGGATGACCGTCTTTGTCCATCACTTTTCCGCTGGCCTGGTTCATGAAGGAGTAGCTTGTGGCGTTGAACTCATTGAAGGCCGAATGCAGCGCACTTGCTTCGGGGTGCTCCGGCTGGGTAACCTCCTTTTCCATTTTGCGCAGCAGGTCGCCGATATGCCGGCTATAGCCGTCCGCGAATTGTATGATACGATCGTCCTGGCCGTAGTAGTTGAGTCCGTTTGCGCGTACCCGGACGCTGTCCTGCAGGTAATAGCGGTCGCCTTTCAGCAGCAGCATCAGCCGGTAGACACCGGCTTCAAGATTGCCCAGGTCCTTTTCCATTCCCTTGTAGATGCGCATATAGTCCGGATCGTCATAGCGGAAGAGGAAGACCTTTTTGACGAAGACGGCCTTTCCCGAAGTGTCGCGTAGCTCGCCGATCTTCAGTCTCCCGGTGTTGGTGCTGTAGACCGGCTGGTTCCGGTAAAGGTCCCGCGTAGCGCTGCGCTCGTCCACGTATTCCTGCCAGAGACTGTCGATCGTCCAGCGGACCAGCGTCTGGTCGTGAAGGTTACGGGCGGGCGGGCTTGCCGGCAGGTTGCGGAAAGGGTAGAAGGCGGGCCATTGCTTTTCCTTTACCAGCCCGGGCTCGACATGAAAGAGATAGCCGCCTTCCGGTTCGAAGTACTGCTGCCAGCCGTCGCTGACGCGGAGACTGGCGCCGTTATCGCTGAGCGGCCCTACCAGGAAACCATATTTTCCGGGACTGCTGCCCGGTGCGTTGACGAGGTATTCGTGATCCGTCTGGCTGAGGGTGGCGAAATTGTCGCCAAAGTTCCTTTCCAGCAGCAGCATCGACCCGTTCAGCAGCAGCTTTTCTTCGAGTGTCAGAGTGTCGGGCTTCCTGATGGCCCTGATGCTCCGGTTGGCGCTGTCGTCGTTGATGCAGATAAAGGTCTTCATGCCGCCTGCGGCATTGACGCTGTCCAGCCTGATCTCCTTGTCCTTTATCCGTAAGCGCAATGAATGCCGGCCGGGAGCGACCGGAAAACTATACCTGACCACCTGTTGCGCCAAACTCGAAAAGACGAGCTTCTCGTCGATATAGATCAGGTGCACCGGCTGCAGCTGGCCTTTTCGGCTGACGAATGGCGCCAGCTGGGTGCGAAAATCGCGTGCACGCTCGACGTTGTAATAGACAGTTGCGGGATTGAGAAATTTATAGTATTCGATCGTGTCCAGCCCCATCGCGGCTCCCCAGCGGCGCCAGTCCAATGGCTTGGAGTCCTGGGGATCGTCCTGGTCTTTGGGTTTGGTATAGTCGGAGTACCGCCGGTAGGGATACTTCTTTCCAGTATAGGGGATATAGGGGTATCGGTAGTCGGTGAACCTGGCGGTCTGCGACCAGGCGGTAAGGTCTGCGCCGGCGACCGGCCGGCCACTGGCGTCGTGCACCCCGACGGTAATTTTCGCCTTCTGGCCGGGATAGACGAAGGAAGGCTCCTGTATGTCCACCTTCAGCATTTTTTCCATATAGCTCATCCAGTGATCCTCCTTCCGGACCTTCCCCTGCCAGATATACTGGATACGCAGGAGATAAGGCCGGGTGGAGGACGTTCCTCTACGATAGTCCAGGTCCCGGGCATAGCCCTTGGCGAGGATGGAGTTTCCCGCCGTCAGCGTATACCAGAAGGGGATAGCCCAGGGATCCTGCACCCGGAAATGAAGGGAGTCGCGGGTGCGTACGAAGCCAAATGGCAGCGGCGGCCGGTCTTCTACGGTATAGCTTTCCGTTATGCTATCCTTTCGGCCTGCGATGGTCACTTCATAGCTGTCCGCCTGTCCTCGAATGGCGAGCGTTGCGGGCAGCGAAAGGGCCCGGGTCTCCACTGGTGCATCGTCGGCCAGCAGAACGAGCGTCGCCGGCTTCGTCTGCGAGTGACCATTGACGGTATAACGGATGTCCAGGCTGTCGTCACGCTGGCCGAAGACGATCCGGCCCGTGTCGCCGAGGTGATGCAGGTGCAGATACTGCTCGTGCCGTTCGTTATTGCTGTTCAGGAACGTACAGGTGACGGTATAGTCAAAGGACGCGGCCGGGAAGATAGAGTCGGGCAGGATGATCCGCGTCTCGCCCACCGGGTCCATCGGCTGCGACCAGGTCCAGAGCGTGTTCGGGAGAAAGACGCTGTCACGCTGAAAATGCGATGCTCCGCCGTCGGACCCCACTTCGATCTCCACGCGACCGTCAGGAACAGGCAGGTCGTTCTCGTCGGTGGCCTTGACGAGCAGCGACACCTTCTCGCCGGGTCCTTGCGTCTCGTGATCGGCGCGGGCCTCGAAATGGATGGACTGGAGGTCGTAGTCCTCGTACCCGAACTGTCCACGGGCGAGGACCTTTCTTTTGTCCCGCTCGTCCTCGTCATCGTTCTTAATTCCTGCGAGGTCTTCCAGTGTAACGTCGTATTTCTCGTCCAGGTCGAGACCCAGGCTGTCATCGAGCACAAATGACCAGCTGTACCCGCCCGGCCGGTAGGGCTGGATATGCGCGATGACCGTGTCGTGTATTCGCAGCGCGAGCACCTGGTTGACGGGATGCTTGCGCCGGTCGAGGATAAAGGCCTTTCCTTCTACCGTGTCTCCGGGTTTGTATTTGGGTTTGCTGAAGGCGACAAAGGAATAGAAATGGTCTTCATATCGGGTGGTCCGGGAATAGTGGCGTCTGCTTCCATATCGATGGCGTGTTTCCCGCGTTACCGGGAAGAAATAGAGCGCGTCCTTGTGAACGACCTTCACCTCTCTGCTCTTCTTCCAGTGACCCAGGGCATAGCTTGCCGAGCCGGGATCATAGACAACCCGCCGGCCCCTGACCTCGACCGTCGCGTCCGGGACAAGCTCTCCGGTCGGCGTATGCAGTAAAAGCGAGACCGAAGGTCCATTGTTCAGGAGGTCAAAGCGCAGGGCCCCGATCGTTCGCAGCGTAGCAGACAAATAGGTGTCTTTTACGGTGACAAAAAGATAGTTTCCAGTTGGCAACGCCGGTTCTTCGAGCTGGTCCGACGGAAAAGAGTCTACCAGCTGATGCAGGTTCTTCTTCTCCCAGTTCTTCATATCGTGTTGGTAAAGATACAGGGCTTCCCGGTCAGATATCCGCCACGCATAGACGAGGGGGCTTTTCTGCGGGCTTCCGGAAAGATCATGCTGGGCTTTCAACGAAAATACGGATAGCAGCAGGGCAAGGGTTAACAGCGACAATCGCATATCATAAGCATTTTATAGAGGATGCGGGGCTAAGGGGAATTACATAAGGTGGAAATCAAAATACTCATAACGGATGGTTTGGCCTGAAAATTGCAAAGCAGGGGGTAACCAGCGAGCCAAAACCTGACCTTTATGAAGAAAGGACACCTGTCAAAGTCCCTAATATTCCTATGCATAGCCATTCTTGCCTGCGGCAAGAGCAATAACGGGCCGTCAATTCCCGTGGTCCCAAAGTCTACTATTACAGTCAGCGCCAACGACTCCCTGTTGAACTACTCCGTCAACCTGGTTTATCTGCAGGACGTAAACACTACCCACACTACGCTGATCTCCGCGCAATATCCCGATACATCGACCAAAAAAGGAAGCCTGGGCATCCGTCTTATCGGCGATACGACCGGTCGCTTCAGAGGAGACAGCCTGCTGGTGACCTATACGGACGGAAAGGGGAACGTCTATTACAACACGAAGGATAGCACCAATTTTGTGCAGATCGATAAATTCCCGAAGACCTACAACGGAGTGGTCAGCGGCGGCTTTTCGTTTGCGGTCAGCGGCAGTGCGGGAACGGTGCGATTTTCCAATGGAAGCATCGTCGCCATCTATCAGAAATAATCAACGGGCCAGCCGATCGGCCCCTGCTATAATTCAATATACCATGAAGCACGAATTTCCGGGAAGTCCGGCAGGTCTTGATCCATATACAGGCGACTGGGATACTCCGCACGTCGTCCATCTGCTGAAACGAACGCTTTTCGGGGCAACGGTTCAGGACGTCAATCATTTCAAAGGCCTTTCCATGTCTGCCGCCGTGGACGAGCTGCTACAGCCGACGCCAGCGCCTGCTACAAAGCCCCTGAACCACTATGGCGCCGACCCTACCGGCGTTGCGCAGTGGTCGACGTGGATCGGTACCGGCCTGACGTACGAGGATCAGGGGATGAACCTCAACAGGGTCCGGTCGATGCAGGCCTGGTGGATCGGTCAGCTGCTGGGTAGCGGCCGCAGCATCCACGAGAAGATGACGCTTTTCTGGCACAATCATTTTGCGCCCAACGCCCTTCCCAACTTGGGCATCCCCGCTGAGCTCTGGTATAACCAGTATCTGACCCTCCGCAAGTATGCGCTGGGCAATTTTCCCCAGCTGATGAAGGCGATAACGCTCGACCCCGCGATGCTGCTGATGCTGAACGGCAGCACGAACACGAAGACCTCACCCAATGAGAACTTCGGCCGCGAGCTGCAGGAGCTGTATACGATCGGTAAGGGCTCAGGCTCTTTCTACGTGCAAAGCGACGTTGCGACGGCCGCCCGGGTGCTGACGGGACATACGCTCGACCTCAACTACAACTACCTGTTTCAGCCGGGAGACCACGACGACACCAACAAGGCATTCTCTGTCTTTTACAACAATACCATCGTCACCGGCTATTCCGGCGCCGCCGGGGCGGGGGAGCTGGATACGATGCTGACAATGCTCTTTGCCACACAGGAGTCGGCCAGATTCTTATGCCGCAAGCTCTATAGCTTCTTTGTCTATTATAAGATCGACGATACGATCGAAGCCAATGTCATCACGCCGCTGGCGGACGTGCTGCGGAAGAGCGGCTACAACCTGACGGCGACCCTGTCCGTGCTGTTCAAAAGCCAGCATTTCTATGACCTGATCAACTCGGGCGCCTGCATCATCAAGAGCCCGCTGGACATGCTCATCGGCCTTTGCCGCGAGTTCCAGGTCGCGATGCCTTCTGACGCCAAGGGCCAGTATGACGTTTGGACGATGCTGGCGGATAACGCTTCCGATCTGCAGCAGGAAATACTCGCCATTCCGCTGGTGGCAGGGTGGGGCGCCTATCACCAGGCGCCGCAGTACCACGAGCTGTGGATCAACTCCGTCACCTATTCGCAGCGGAACTTTATCACCGACCTCCTGATCGGCACGGGGAATATGAAGAACGGCACCACGCTGCGCATCGACGCGGTCGCCTTTGCCAATTCGCTGCCGGCTCCGCAGGACCCCAACCGGCTGGTGTCCGACGCGCTCGATATCCTGCTGCGGCCGCCGCTGTCAGAGAGCTCCATTACCCTGCTCAAACAGTCGATCCTGCTGGGCGGAGGCACGACGGATATGTACTGGACCAACGCCTGGCTGAACTATCTCGCTGCGCCGTCGGATATGGCGGCGTATGCGACGGTCGACAGCCGTCTGCGGTCGCTGTTCAAATACTTCATGGATCTGCCCGAATATCATTTATCCTAATTCATCGCCAACACAATATCCTTATGCGAAGAAGAGACTTTTTAAAGGCAGTAGCGCCGGTCACGATGCTTGGTGGCTTCAGGCTGGACGCCCTGTCCCGTCTGCCTTTTATGGGAATGCTGCCGGGAGCCGCAGACAACGACCACGTCCTGGTGCTGGTGCAGCTGGTGGGCGGCAACGACACCCTCAATACAGTGATCCCGCTCGAACACTACGGCGACTATATGGGAGCCCGATCCAATATCGCTATTCCGCAGGGAAAGGTTCTCGCGCTCCAGAACAACCTGAAGAATGGCTTTCATCCTTCCCTGACCGGAATGCAGGCCCTGTACAATAACGACCAGCTGGCCGTGATACAGTCGGTTGGCTATCCCGACGCCGACGGCTCACATTTCCGGGCGACGGACGTCTGGCTGGAAGGCGCCGACGAGGACCAGTTGCTGACCACGGGCTGGGTCGGAAGATTCCTGTCGGACACCTACGCCAATTTCCCCGCGGGCTATCCCAATGCCGATATGCCGGACCCGCTGGGAATTCAAATAGGATCGGTCATATCTCCCGTTTTTCAGGCGACTGTCGGCACGACGGCGATGGCCGTGCCTTCGGATACCGAGTTCTACAACCTCATCAACGGCATCACCGAGCCCGAGCCGGATACGCCCATGGGCAACGAGCTCACCTATCTGCGCTCCGTGGCCCGGCAGACCAATAAATACGCGGCCAATATCACCGCCGCCGCAAAAAAGATCACCCAGCAGCAGCCCTATCCGGACACCCAGCTGGCGGCACAGCTGAAGACCGTCGCCCGCCTGGTAGCAGGGGGACTGAAGACGAGGGTCTATTTCGTTACGGCCAGCGGCTTCTTCGACACCCACGGTGGCCAGGTCAACCCGGGAGACCCGACCACCGGCCAGCACGCGAGCCTGCTAAAGGACCTTTCTGATTCCATTTCTGCTTTCATGAACGATTGTAAGTTCCTTGGAATCAATAAACAAGTCCTTGGGATGACTTTTTCCGAATTTGGACGGCGGATCGCCTCCAACGGCAGCTTTGGCACCGATCACGGGGCGGCCCAGGCGGTATTTGTTTTTGGCGACTATGCACAGACGGGGGTGCTGGGTCATAACCCGGACCTCTCCGGGCTCAACTCGCAGAGCAATATTCCCATGCAGTATGATTTCCGGTCCGTCTACTCCAGCATCCTGCGGGACTGGTTCTGCGTATCGCCGAACGACGTGTCGACCATGCTGCTGAAGGACTACCAGTACCTGCCCTTCCTCAAGACAACGGCCTGTAACAATACGTACACGGATCTGAATGGTCTTGGCGACAGCCTGATAAAGAATTCGCCCAATCCATTTGTGAACAGCACCACCATCACGTTCAAGACTGCCGGCGGGCATACGCTGGTGCAGATCTTCAACGCGCTGGGGAGGATCGTCCTGGTGCCGGTCGACCAGGACTATACGGCGGGCACCTGGTCCGTTGCGGTGGATACGAGCCGGCTGGCGGCGGGGGTGTACTATGCCCGTCTGCAAAACCAGTCCGTTCAGCAGGTGAGAACCTTATTAAAAGTACGGGGGTAGCATATGGGCAGGCGCATCATCCTTTTGTTGTTGGTTGTAGCGGCTCTTTTTGCGGCGCCGTCCCCCGGTCATGCGCAGGGCAGGGGAGTGGACACCATTGCCTGGTCGTCTACCTGCGTGAATGCGCAGATCGTTTTTTCCTCTCCGTTGCTGGACACTTTTTTTACACCCGACTATATCAAATGGCATTTCGGTGATCCTTCCTCCGGATTCAATGACAGCAGCGGAGGCAACAAGCCCAGGCATATCTTTACGAGTCCGGGCTCTTACCCCATCGAGCTCGACGTGTGGTACAAGAACAGCGACACGATAAAGATAACCGCCACTATCGCTGTCGTGACGCCCATGAACTTTAGCTTCGGGCCCGATATCTATGTCTGCGGCAAGACGCCGGACACGCTGATACAGGGCCCGGCGGTCGCAGGAGCGGTATATACCTGGAACGATCCGGATACGACGCATACTGATACGATCCGGATCAAAACCTCCGGCGTCTATACCGTTGCGGTCAACGGCTGCGGGGTGACGGACAGCATCGGCGTCTATGCCAGCGATACGCCAAAGATCGACCTCGGGAAAGATCATATCATGTGCGACAGCGCCAATCTGCAGCTCAACGCGGCTTCGCAGAACGGCACCTATACCTGGCTGCTGAACGGCGCGACATTGGCCGCAACGAGCGGTCAGATCTATACCCATGCGCCGGGAGGGACCTATGTGTCGGTCGTTACCGTCCCCGGCTGTGGCGTCTTCCGGGATACAGTTACGGTCACCTATGCTCAACCGCTGGCCCCTCCTTTCGATCTCGGACCGGATACCCTGCTCTGTCCCCGACAGGTCTATACGCTCAATGCCGCTTTCCCGGGCGCTACGGCCTATGACTGGAGCACGGAATCGCGCGATAGTATGATCACGATAAAGGACGCCGGTACCTATTGGGTCTTCGTTACCTATCAGGGCCGTTGCCAGGTGACGGATACCGTCGACGTAACCTATCGCAACGACAAGCCGTTAAACTTCAACGACACAGCCATCTGCCAGGGCAGCACGCTTGTGCTGAACGCCGATTTTGGCCAGGGGACCTATAAATGGTCTGCCGTCCCGCCGCAGCGCGACGACCAGAACCAGACGGGACAGTCCACCTATTTCGTCTATCGCCCCGGCACCTATGCCGTCCTGGCACAGGTGGGGCAGTGTGTGTATACCGATACACTCACGGTGACTTTCGATGACAGCCTGAAAGTGCGGATGATCAAGGATACGACGCTCTGCTACGGCGAAGATTTTTTGCTCACGGTGCAGGGCAATGGCGATACCTATGCCTGGCAGGACAGTTCGCACAGCGCCTTCTATCGCCCCACCCAGCCCGGCATCTATACTGTCGTCGCCACGAATGGCTGCGGCTCGGATACCCTGACGGCGACCGTCAACTTTTCTACCTGCAGCTGTCAGCTGCTGCTGCCCAATGCGTTCACCCCAAATGGCGACGGACGCAACGACACCTTCCGTCCGCTGCACGCCTGCGAGATGACCAATTTCGAGATGCAGGTCTATGACCGGCTGGGTGAGCTGGTATTCCGGAGCCTGAACCCCGACCAGGCCTGGGACGGCACCTATCACGGACGAAAGGTAGCGCCGGGAACTTTTGTATGGATGGTGAGATATTTCAGCACGGAGACGAAGCAGCCTGTATTCAGGAAGGGAACGGTAATGGTCATACGATAAGTGCCATTTACCTCAGCATAGAAAGAGGCCCGTCCGGATGGACGGGCTCTTTTGTTTCCTGGTGTCGGATTCGTTCTATTTTGGGGTCGTTGCACGGGATAGTTTTGGGTCATGAAATGGAAAATACTCATCGCCTGCGGCCTGGTCTGCTTTATCGCCGCACAGTCGTTCATCACCGATCCTGACTCCGGCTCGCAGCTACCATCCCGGCTCTCTGACTATCCTGTCTATGAGGGCCGGCCGTCCGACCTCCATCCTTCGAAAGGATTTGTCCGGTACGAGCTGGCGACAACACTTTTTACCGACTACGCAGAAAAGGAGAGACTGGTAAAGGTGCCGGCCGGGACGTCGATCGTTGTCACCGGCGACGGCCTGCCGCAATTCCCTGACGGCACGATGCTCGTCAAAACCTTCTTCTACTGGAATGACAAGCGGGACACGTCCCGCGGTCGGCGGATCATCGAGACAAGGGTGTTGCTCAAGTCGGGTGATAGCTGGCTGGCCGGCACCTATCTATGGAACGCAGAGCAGAATGAAGCTGTGCTGAGCGGCTCGGGCTCGCGCACGGCCGTCAGCTGGATCGATGAGACAGGCAATCTGCGTCAGATCAGGTACCAGGTGCCTTCGGCGCGACAGTGCGCTTCATGCCATCGGTCTGACAGGGAGATCGTTCCTATCGGTTTCAAAACGCGAAATCTGAATATGGACGTTCTGCGCGCGGCGGCCGCCAACGATCGCGCAGGCGCCCCCATCAATCAGCTGCGCTGGCTCGGCGACAAGGGGGTGATCGCGCCTGTTGATCCTGCGCGTTTTTCGCGACTGCCCGTATGGAACGACGCCGCGTTCACGCTGGAAGAAAGAGCGCGCGCCTATATGGAGGTGAACTGCGCGCATTGCCACAATGCCAGCGGCTTCTGCTCGCAATCCAGATTCCGGCCGGGATATGAGAATTCGTTGAGCGAGACAGAGATCCCGCGGAAAAAGAAAAAGATACTGGACTTCGTGCGATCGGGTCGAATGCCGCTGCTGGGCACGACGATCGTCCACGAAGAAGGGCTGCAACTATTGGAAGCATATTTTAAAACGATAAACAATGAAAAGTAAAAAGATGATCTTGTTCCTCTCCACCGTCGTGATGGGGCTTAGCGCCGGAATTTTTTACTGTTGGTCGGTCTCCGTGACCACGGGCCTGGCCCTGCTGCCCGACAAAGAATACATTACTGCCTTCCAGGCGCTGAACCGGGCCATCCTGAACCCGCTGTTCCTGCTCTGTTTTATGGGGCCGGTATTCCTGCTGCCGCTGAGCGCCATTGTGAGCTATCACAAGCCTTTCGGACCCGTCTTTTGGCTGTTGTGCGCTGCGTCGCTCATCTATATCGTCGGCGTGATGGGCATTACCATGGCGTGGAATGTGCCAATGAATGACGTGATGGACAAATATAACGCTGCCGCCGCGAGCGCCTCCGACCTCGCCTCCACCCGCGCCGGTTTTGAAGCGCGATGGAACTTTTTGAATAATATCAGAACGGTGAGTTGTATTGTTTCATTTTCTATGGCAGTTGCTGCGTGCATGCTGCGGTAGCGGGATTTTTTTCAAAAGCGCATTTGGTAATTAAATAATTTTGAGAATGCACTTGACGATGATTCAGAAATTTCTTTCTGCTGCTATTTAGCCATTTAAAAAAAAGACGGTGCTTCACAGGGTGCGGCATGCGTGAAGTCGAACCCCAATTTTTCTGGCAAATCGAAAATAAAAAAAGCAAGGACAAAATCCTTGCTTTACCTGAGCGGAAGACGAGGTTCGAACCCGCGACCTACAGCTTGGGAAGCTGTCGCTCTACCAACTGAGCTACTTCCGCGTATCGGGAAAAAATTTCTCCGGATTGCAAATGTAAGGGCTGGGCGCAAAACCCGGAAATAATTTTGAAAATCTTAGTTGGCGCCGGCCGGCGACAATCTATCGAGCCGCCGTTTGTTTGAGGTATCGTCCGCCGAGCCAGCTGTCTTTCACAGGGATCAACCACTTTGTCGCCAGCTCGTCTTTGCTCTGCACCGTATTGTTGAAATAGAGGGTGTCGGGGCTGATCAGGCCATTCTCCAGCGCATAGGGCAGCTGGGACATCGGCACCATCTGCGTCTTGCCCTTGACCTGGAAGGCGAGGGTCAGCCGGTCGAACAGCTGGACCTGGAATTTTTGTTCGATCTCTTTGATCAATCGGACGCTGCTGTCGGTGCTGCACCCGCTGACGCCGGTCGCATTTTCGTCGGCCATCAGGACGATGAACTGTCCGTAGAACAGATTGGCATATCCCTTCACAGGGGTGCCGTGCGATTTCCAGTCCTGGACAAATTCTTCCAGCATTTTTTCTATCTGTAGCGCCTCCGACAGGAAGAAGAGCCGGTGAGCCTGGTAGACCCAGACCCGGGAATTGCCGGCGAAGTCGGCGGGGAGAAGCTCTGTGTGATGTGAATTCATAGTCTGATAATTAGGGCCTGCTGCCAGCAGGCCTGGACAAAGTTAAGCCATCGAGCCGGCAATTAGTTCTGCAATATCCATTACTTTAACACTCTCTTCTTTTTCAGCGTGTTTGACGCCGTCGGTCAGCATAGTATTACAGAAGGGACAGGCGGCTGCCACGATCGCCGCGCCGGTGCCCATTGCCTCATCGGTTCGTTCGAAGTTGACCCGCGTTGTTCCTTTCTCCTCTTCCTTGAACATTTGCGCTCCGCCGGCGCCACAGCAGAGGCCCTTGCTGCGGCAGCGTTTCATTTCTACCAGTTCGGCGTCCAGGACCTCCAGCACCTTCCGCGGCGCCTCGTAGATGTTGTTGGAGCGGCCCAGGTAGCAGCTGTCGTGATAGGTGATCCGTTGCCCCTTGAAAGGGCCTCCTTCCTTCATAACGATCTTGCCGCCGTCGATCAGCTGCTGCAAGAGCACCGTATGATGGATCACCTCGTAGTTGCCGCCCAGTTCGGAATATTCGTTCCGGAGGATGTTAAAACAATGGGGGCAGGTGGTGACGATCTTCTTCACGCCATAATTATTCAGCAGCTGGATATTCTGATAGGCGGCCATCTGGAACAAAAATTCGTTGCCGGCCCTTCGGGCGGGGTCGCCCGTACACATTTCTTCTTTCCCTAATATGGCGTATTTGATGCCGACCTTGTCCAGGATAGTGGCAAAGGCTTTCGTGATCTTCTGCGCCCGCTGGTCGAAGCTGCCGGAACAGCCAACCCAGAAGAGGATATCGGGGCTTTCACCTTTCGCCACCATTTCGGCCATCGTAGGTACGTGCATAAGGATTAATTTTTCGTAAATCTAAAGGAAATGAAGGAATTACGGTAACTTTAGTCGCTAAATGAGTTCAATATGGCGGGCGACGAAAGCATGTCATGGATAAAGAATTTTTGGTGCCATTTATCCGACGAGGAGTATAATGAATTGAAGGTTCAACACCAGGTCATCGACATACCCAAAGGAGAATACATCTATTTCGAGGCATACAATCACAACAAGGTCTATTTTGTAAAGGAGGGAACGATCAAGATCGGCTATATCGACGACGACGGCAATGAGAAGATCAAGGAGATCATCCAAAAGGGAGAGCTGTTCGGGCAATTCAGCCTCGAACGGAAGAATCTCCACGGTGAATTTGCCCAGGCCTACAAGCACGACGTCAGCATCTGCGCATTCACCATCGAAGATTTCGAAAAGCTGCTCAAGAACCGGCCCGACCTGGCGCTCAAATACAGCAAACAGGTGGGAGCCAAGCTCCGCAATATCGAGAACCGGCTGGTCAATCTGCTCAACAAGGACGTCAAGACCCGCCTGATACATTTCCTCTGGCAGCTGGTGGAGCAAAATCTGGTAGAGACCACCGTCGAAGGCTTTTGTATCCCCAACTACCTCACCCACGAGGATATCGCCAGCCTGATCGGCAGCAGCCGCCAGACGGTCACGACCATGATCAACGAGCTGGAGACAGAAGGCATCCTTTCCTATAACCGCCAGGAGATATGCTTCCTCGATGTTAAAAAACTACAAAAGCTGGTCGCCGTCAGCTCTTAGGCAACCGAAAAACTTCCCTCTTCGTTATTTTTGAACATGTATAAGAAGTTCCTCCTCTTTGTCTTGCTGGCCCAGCTATGGGCAGCCGTCTCTATTGCCCAGGAATATAAGCCCGTCGATGAAGGTTCCCTCGTCGCCTTTGAGATAAAGAACCTCGGTTTCAACACCAGGGGCTCGTTCAGAGGACTGGACGGCAGGATCGTCTTTAGCCCCAATGACCCGTCCAAAACCAGTATGGACGTGACCGTGGATGCCACAACCGTCAATACCGACAACGAGATGCGCGACAGCCACCTGAAGAAGGAGTCTTACTTTGACGTTGAGAAGTACCCGAAGATCCGTTTTGTCTCCACCAGCTGCAGCGGACCCGATAAGAGCGGTCACTACACGCTATCCGGCAAGCTCACGATCAAGAACACAACCAGGGATATGAATTTCTCCTTTGTCGCCGCGCCGATGGGGGATGACTATATCTTCAAGGGGGACTTCCAGCTCAACCGCAAGGACTACGGAGTAGGCGGCTCGAGCACGATCTCGAACAACCTGACCGTCACCCTCACCGTCAGGGCAAAGAGGGCGTAGCTGGATGGACCGCGGATATCCCCACGGTCGGGTGAACCGCGCAACGACGTTGACCATTACCACGGCGTCTCCCCTTCATCGCTAAAAAATTTCCCGGTCGGCCCGCTGCTATCCGCCAGGGCATATCTAACCACGGCGGCCACACCCTCCTCGACTTTTTTATGACCCCGGTGTTGGTTGAGGTCCGTCGCGGTATAGCCGGGACTTACACTATTTATCCTGAACGGCGTATCCCTGAGCTCATAGGCCAGCATCACCGTGAATGCGTTCAACGCCGTCTTCGACGAGCAATAGGCCGTCAGCTTTACATCGATGAAAGAAAAATTCGGATCGGTCTGATTGCCCAGCGAGCCCAGGTCGCTCGACACGTTTACGATACAGGGCTCATCGGACTTTTTCAGCAGGGGAATAAATGCCTGGGTCGTCTGTATGGCGCCGAAGAAATTGGTGTCAAATACCTGCCTTATATTCTCGATGGACACCGCACTCGCATTTTGCGGCATCTGACCCGCAATGCCCGCATTGTTGATCAATACGTCGAGCCGGTCGATCCTTGCCGATAGCGCTGCGGCCGCAACGTCGACGGATGTCTTGTCGGCCACATCGATGGACAGCAATTCGACATTCGTCAGCCCTTCGTCTTTCAATTTCTGTATCGCGTCTTTGCCGCGCTGCGGGTCGCGGCTGCCGAGAAAAACAAAATGTCCCATCCTTAAAAGCTGCCTGGCCGTTTCAAAGCCGATACCCTTGTTTGCCCCTGTGATCAAGATCGTTTTCATGTCATTTTTTTTGTGATGACACAAAGCTATGCGGGGCGCTTCGCAAGGAATTTGCCATTTGGCAAAAAGCAGCGGGTCACAAATTTTTTCGTATGCGGCTTAACGAGGACTGTGTAATGCCCAGATAGGAGGCCAGGGCAGACAGCGGGATGCGGTTGACGATCCCGGGATAGCGGTCTAAAAAATCGACATAACGCTGCCTGGCGTCGCAAGACAGCATGAGGCCGGCATCGCTGACCTTGCGCATCATGGTCGAGTGCATGATGCGGGATATCGTCGGTTGCCAGTCCGGCACGGCGGCTGACAGCTCGATAAAATCGGCTCTCCCGATCACGAGCAGCTCACAGTCTGTCATCGCCTGCAAATATGCCTTGCAGGGTATTTCATTGATAAAGCTGTTATAGTCGACGACGAAGCGGTTCTCGTCAATAAAGGCGCGCGTGAACTCTTCCCCCTCTTCGCTGTAGGTACAGACCCTGAAAACGCCGCTGTTATTGAACCCAACCTGTCTGGCGACCTTTCCCGCTTCAGAGAAACAGCCACCTTTGGGTACCGTTTGATGCACCAGCCTGCTCTTTATCGAGTCCAGCTGCTGCCGGTCAAAACGGCCGTTTTCCAATAGACAGTTGATCAGCGCTTCCATGTCGGCGGTTGAAATGCTTATAGTTCGCTCGCCCATTTGTCGCGGTCGTCGGGACTGAACTTCCAGGGTGCGAAATTATTCTCAATATTGCTGAAGAGTCCCGTCCACTCGGCGGGTACATTGCTGTCCTCCATGACGAGCGCCCTCCGCATTTCGACGATGATCTCGAGCGGGCTGATGCTGACAGGGCATTCTTCCACGCAGGCATTACAGGTCGTACAGGCCCGCAGCTCTTCCACGGAAATATAGTTCAGCAGGTTCTTTCCGTCGTCCTTGAAACTTCCATTCTCATTGATATTCCTCCCCACCTCCTCCAGTCTGTCACGGGTCGACATGATGATCTTGCGCGGCGACAGCAGCTTCCCGGTAAGATTGGCCGGGCATGCGGCGGTACAGCGTCCGCATTCCGTACAGGAATAGGCGTCCAGCAGGTTGCGCCAGGAGAGGTCGAAGACGTCCTTTGCCCCGAACTTTGGCGTCGGAGGAGCGGCCTCGCCTTCTGCCGGAGCAGGCGGCGCCAGCTCGGGCTGCACGGCATACAGCACTTCCTGCTGGATAGCCGGCATATTCTTCAGCTTGCCCTCGGGCGCCAGGCGGGCATAGTACGCGTTGGGGAAGGCGAATATAATATGGAGGTGCTTGGAGTAGGGGAGGTAGTTGAGGAAGGCGAGGATGCCGATGATGTGCAGCCACCAGCAGGTGCGCTCGAGTCCGACGAGGGCGGGGCTGCTGATACCGTTCAACAGCGGGTGCAGCGCCTGCGAGACCAGGAAGTCCCCGGTCATATTCGCCCCGTAGTGACTGTAGTGGCGGGTCTGAAGAACGGTATCCGCCGAATTCATCGTCAGGAACAGCAGCATCAGGATGATCTCTGTGATCAATATATAATTGGCGTCGCTGCGCGGCCAGCCGTCCAGGTCATGGCTGAGGAAACGGCGCAGCTTGAGGATATTCCGGCGGCACAGGAAGATGATGCAGGCCGTCAGGACTCCCAGCGCCAGCACCTCGAACGCATCGATCAGGAAAAGATACAGGGGGCTGCTCAGCCGCGAGAACAGCCGGTGCGTCCCGAGCAGCCCGTCCAGGGCGATCTCCAGCACTTCTATATTAATAATGATAAAGCCGGCGTAGATGACGAAATGGACCACCGCCACCAGGGGATTGCGGAACATCTTCTTCTGCCCGAAGGCCAGCAGCAGCACGTTCTTCCAGCGCAGTCCGGGGTTATCAGAAAAGTCCTCGGCCCGGCCCAGCAGGATATTGCGCCTTATCTGACCGACCTTTTTGGCAAAGAGGACAATGGCGGTTATGGCGATCAGGGCAAAGAGGATCTGCTGAAGGGCATCCATAGAAAATTAATTATAGCGTCTAAGATAAGTGATTTGCCGTTATGGTGTAATTTGTGCGGCCCGGACACCAGGGTGACGGGCAATGAAATATGAAAAATTACATTTTGTCCCAGGAGGTCGCAGAAAAGAAGCTGCGCCGTATGGCCTACGAGATACTGGAAAATAACTCAGGCGAACAGCAGCTGATACTGGCCGGCATCCGCGACAACGGCAGCGCCATCGCCCGGACCATCCAGCGGATGCTGGCAGAGATCGCCAGCCCCCTCTCCACCCGGCTTATCTCCATCTCCCTGGACAAACGCAATCCCGGACCCGTGACCCTGAGTGAGACACTCCCCTTCGACGACCAGGTGATCATCGTCATCGATGACGTCGCCATGAGCGGGAAGACCCTGCTATATGCGATGCGCCCCTTCCTGGACTACCATCCCCGTAAGATCGAATCCCTGGTTCTCGTGGAAAGGACCCATAAAACCTTCCCCATTCAACCGGACTATACCGGCCTTTCCCTGTCGACTACCCTGCAAGAGCATATATATGTCGAGGTGGATGGCGACCTCGTGAAGGGCGCCTGGCTGGAATAGAGGCTTATCCGGCGGGTTTCTATCCACATTCGTGGATAACGGGGGTTAAAAAATAGAGCCGTTTTAACGGGTTTTTAAGGGCAAAAACGGTAAATTTGCCATCCCCCCAAAGACGGGTGTAAAGATTATGGAAGATAACAGCACTCCACTGGAAACGCAAGACAACAATCGCATCGTCCCGGTAAATATTGAGGAACAAATGAAGACGGCCTATATCGACTATTCGATGTCGGTCATTGTAGGTCGGGCCCTGCCTGACGTCCGGGACGGGCTGAAGCCGGTACACCGCCGCATCCTGCACGGGATGAACGAGCTGGGCAATAACAGCAACAAACCCCATAAAAAGGCTGCCCGTATCGTCGGGGAAGTGATGGGCAAATACCACCCTCACGGTGACAGCGCGATCTTCGACGCGATGGTGCGTATGGCCCAGGAATGGAGCATGCGCTATCTGCTGGTCGATGGCCAGGGGAACTTTGGCAACCAGGACGGCGACGGCCCTGCGGCCATGCGTTATGTGGAAGCCCGTCTGCACCGCCAGGCCGAGTATATGCTCGAGGATATCGAGAAGGAAACGGTCGACTTCCAGCCCAACTTCGACGACTCACTCGAAGAGCCCACGGTCCTGCCTACGCGTATCCCGCAGTTGCTGATGAACGGCTCCAGCGGTATCGCCGTCGGGATGGCCACCAATATGATGCCCCACAACCTTTCGGAGATCGTCGACGGCTGTTTCGCCTACATCGATAACCGCGAGATCACGATCGAAGGCCTGATGCAGCACATCAAGGCCCCCGATTTCCCCACGGGCGGTATTATATATGGTATGGAAGGGGTCAAGGCGGCCATGCACTTCGGTCGCGGCCGGGTAGTCCTCCGCGGCAGGCTGCAGGTCGACACCAAGCCCAGCGGACGCGAGCAGATCATCGTCACGGAAGTGCCCTACCAGGTCAACCGCGATGCTCTTTGCGACCGCATCGGCCAGCTGGTCAACGAGAAGATCATCGAGGGAATCGCCCATATCAACAACGAATCGAACAAGCGCGAGGGAACCCGTATCGTCATCGACCTCAAGCGGGACGCGGTGGCCAATATCGTCATCAACCAGCTGTACAAGCATACGGAATTACAGACCTCCTACGGGATCAATAACGTAGCCATCGTCCGGGGCCGGCCCAAGACGCTCAACCTCCGGGACATGATCGTCGAGTTCATCGACTTCCGCATGGATGTCGTCACGCGAAGGACAAGATTCGAGCTGAAAGAGGCCGAGAAGAAGGCCCATATCCTCCAGGGCTACCTGATCGCGCTGGACCACCTGGACGAGGTCATCGCCCTTATCCGCGCTTCGGCCACCCCGGAGATCGCAAGGGAAGGCCTGATCAATGCCGGATGGGGTCTTGACGAGATACAGGCCCGGGCCATCCTCGATATGCGTCTGCAGCGGCTCACCGGACTCGAAAGGGACAAGATCCGCGAAGAATACGACGACCTGATGAGACTGATCGCCCACCTGAAAGAACTGCTCGGCGACGAAGGCAAGCGTTTCGACGTCATCCGTACCGAGCTGCAGGAGATCAAAGACAAGTTTGGCGACGAACGCAAGACCGAGATCACCTATCTCGACAACGAGGTCAGCATCAAGGACCTGATCCGGGAAGAGGATGTCGTCATCACCATCTCTCACCTGGGCTATATAAAGAGAACCTCAGCCACCGAATACCGGCAGCAGCGCCGTGGCGGACGCGGAGCCATCGGCGGACGTACCCGCGAAGAGGACTATATCGAACACCTCTTTGTCGCCTCCACCCACCATACCATGCTTTTCTTTACCGAGAAAGGAAGGTGCTACTGGCTGAATGTCTACGAGATCCCGGAAGGGGAAAAGAACGGAAAGGGCCGTGCGATCCAGAACCTCATCCAGATACCGCCGGACGACAAGGTTCGCGCCATCGTTGACGTAAAGGACCTGAAAGACGAGGCCTTTGTCAATAACCACTATATCGTACTTTGTACCATAAAGGGCATTATCAAAAAGACCTCCCTCGAAGAATTCAGCCGCCCGCGCCAGACAGGGGTCAACGCCATTACTATTGTAGAAGGCGACCAGCTGATGGAAGCCCGGCTGACAGACGGCAACTCCGAGATACTGATGGCCATTAAGAGCGGCAGGGCCATCCGGTTCGAAGAGGAAAAGGTCCGGCCTACCGGCAGGGGCGCTATCGGCGTGGCCGGTATCGAGGTGGACGAGGCGGGTGACGAAGTGATTGGCATGATCTGTGTCAATAGGGAGGACAAGAGCCGCACCGTACTGGTCGTCAGCGAAAAAGGTTATGGTAAGCGTACGCCCATCGACGAATACCGGATCACCAATCGCGGAGGAAAAGGCGTAAAAACGATCAGCGTCACGGAGAAAACCGGTAAATTAGTGGGCATTCTCGACGTCACCGAGTCCGAAGACCTCATGATCACTAACAAGAGCGGTGTCACCATCCGTATGTCTGTAGCCGGGATCAGCGAACAGGGTCGAGCCACCCAGGGGGTAAAGCTTATCCGCCTGGATGAGACCGATGAGATCGCTGCCATCACCAAGCTCGACAAGCTGGAAGAAGAGGCCAACGCAGCAATAACCGATACTGCAGAAGAAGGTACCGGCCCCGTGATCGATCAGCCGGATACAGACCAACCCGGTAGCGGAACAGAAGGGGCGGGTCCGGATATTGCAGAAGAAAATGGTCCGGAAGTCAATTAAGATTCTATTAAAGGCTGGATTTTGGCCCGTTGTTTGCGGCAAAACGCTGCTATTCAGCAATTTGAAATTGTATCTTTATAATAAATAATCAAAAAATGAGAAGACTCCTTCTAACCGGTCTCCTTGCCGCCGCTGGTATGGGCCTGTTCGCACAGAACGTCGACAAAGCAAAAGACCTCCTGAAGTCCAACAAGCTGCCCGACGCAAAGGCCGAGATCGATAAGGTGCTGGCGACTGACAAAGGCCAGAAGAACCCTGAAGCATGGTATACCAAGCTGAAGGTATACAATGCGCTCGCTGCCAACGATCAGACCCGCGCACAGTATCCTGACGCCCGCGACCAGGCTTTCGAAGCCCTGAAGAAATACACGGAGATCGACGACAAGAAGCTGTTACTTCTCCAGATGGATGGCTACAAGCCCGTCAATGAGATCTACCAGGGCTATTTCCAGATAGGCGCCAACGACTACAACGGCGGGAAATACGACGACGCCCTGAAGAATTTCAGCGGGGCACTCGCGGCCAGCTCTTTCATGAACTCCAAAGGATGGACGAACCTCAAGATCGATACGACCTCGACCCTCTATGCGGGTATCTCTGCAGAGAAGGCCGGCAAGAAGGATTCGGCGGCTATATATTACGGTAAGCTGGCCGACGCGAAGATCGCCAATATCAATGGCTCCAACATGATCGACATCTACAAATGGCTTGTCGATTACTACAACACCAAAAAGGACAGGGCAAATACCCAGAAGTACATCAATCTCGCCAAAGAACAGTATCCCGAAGACCTCTTCTGGCCCAGCACCGAGCTGGACATTATCCGCGAAGAAGGCAACAAGGATTCTCTTTTCGCCAAATACGACGAGATCGTAGCGAAGTTCCCCAAGAACCACCTCTTCGCCTTCAACTACGGCCTCGAGCTCTACCAGTTTGCGTCCGATACCACCAAGGGCCCCCGTCCGGCCAACTACGACGCCCTGACGGCAAAGGCACAGGAGATGCTGAAGAAATGCCTCGAGCTGCAGCCCGACTATCCGCAGGCCGCCCTCGTTCTGGGACAGATATCCTACAATCAGGGTGTCGACCTGCAGGGACAGACCAAGAAGATCCCGGGCAAGGCACCGGAAGACATCAAAAAAAGGGCTGATTTGCGTATCGCGGCCACCAAGAAGTTCGACGAAGCCATCCCTTATTTTGAAATGGTCGACAAGGACCTGGGCACCAAAGGCAAGCTGAAGATGGACGAGAAAACAGCCCTCAAGGACGCCTACGACCTGCTGATCACGATCTACGAACAGAAGAGCGCGGCAAAAGACAAGGTTGATCTTTATACCAACAAGTTCAACAACGTCGATAAGGATCACTAGTCGTTGCCAACATATTGACACGAGAAACCCCGGACAAGCCGGGGTTTTCTATTGGAAGGAACTTTATCTGTTTACAACACAATTATCCCTGCCTGATCCAGCTGTCTGTAGATCGCGGTGCGAAGCTCGCCGGTTGTATACGGCGTCTTGGTGATATCGTCGATCCAGAAATAGACCTGCAGCTCGAGGGTCTTCGAGTTGATCGTGTTCAGGAGGATCTGCGGCTCGCGGACCTTCAACACATTGGGGTGTTTGCGGACGATATCTTTGATGGCGTCCTCCTTGATGAGCTCGGGGTTGGCCGGTTTCTCGATGTTAAAGCTGATGGCCAGCCGGACATGGCTGTTGCTCAGCGTCCAGTTGACGATGCGACTGGACAACACGTCGCCGTTGGGGATGATGACCTCCGCGCCTTCGTCGGTGAGCAGGGTGCTGGTCCGGATGCTGATCTCCTTTACCCGTCCTTTTTTGTCGCCCAGCTCTACGGTGTCTCCGATGCGCACGGGCCGGTCGAAGATGAGGATGATGCCGCTGACAAAATTGTTGACGATGTTCTGCAGACCCAGGCCGACGCCGACGCCGAGGGCGCCGAGGATCACTGTTATCCGGTCTACCGAGAGGCCGCTGGCGGCAACCGCCAGCAGGAAGCCGCCGATCAGCAATATCAGGCGCGTGACCAGCAGCCGCGACCGCTGTCCCCGGTCGTCCAGTGCCGCATCGTCACCGGTATCCCCAAAGAAATAGGCGATATAGCGCTGTAGGAAATTGGCCAGCCAGATGATGGCGAAGAAGAGCACCAGACCTCCAAGGGTAAAGGAGAAGCTCCCGACCTCGCGCGGACTGGTGAAAACGTCCACCAGCAGATCGTTCATCGCGTCGAACAGGTTCAGATTGGTCACAAACACGATAAACCAAAGGACGAGACCCATGGTGATGACAAAACGGGATATGTTCTTCGAGATGCCCGACAGGTCGAAGTTCTCCGGGTATTTCTTGCGGATACGGCTGCTCTGTATCTGTAATAGAAAGGCCTCCACGACGCTGCGGACGAATACCGCGAGCGAGGCGGTCTCTGCAAAGGAATACACGGCCGTCGAGGCGCATATCTGCGAGAGCGTGACCCGGCCAAAGAGGTTGCAGACCACGGCCAAAAAGTTAAAAACAAAATACAGCGCGATAGCGAACCAGAACAGGCGCGGCTGACCGGAGATCTTCCGTTTGCCGAAGAGGAAGAGGAATGCAACGACGCAGGACGCACCGTCGATGATCAGCGTCGCCCAGCGCTCCATGCTGAATGGCAGCCCCAGCAGACGCACCAGCGGCAGCAGCAGGAACAGCAATAAAAATATGCACCAGCCGTAAAAAAGATTGCGCGGCAGCGCCTTCCAGAAGACAAAGGTCAGCACGATCATCAGCAGGAACTCCACCGACTCGATATAGATAGCCGGCGCGTGCAGGTCGGCCAGAGGCGCCAGTGTCAAAAGGAAGACCAGCGAGGCGGCCAGAGGATGCGGGTTGATGAAACGGAATTGGAAGTGCTCGATAGCCTCCAGCTTGCCCATCCTGCGGAGGGTGCGAAAGTTGAACCATATCCAGAAAAAGAAGACGGCTCCTGCCAATATCAGCCAGGACCGTCTGCTGCGGGTATTGGAGAAATAGAACCGCGCCAGCTGGCGTTCGCTGTCCAGCGACTTCTGCATGTTGGCCCTGGAAAAGTTCCTTGCCGTCTGCGAGCGCGGCTCCCAGAGATAGCGCCGCTCTTTGCCAAAGGCCCTGGTCCCGACGGCCGTGAGCTCCTGGTCGACGCGGTTCAGCAGGTCCACGATGGCGATGTTATGGGCGGACGCCTCGGATTTGAGGGAGTTGATCTGCTGCCCGGTGAGGGTTACCAGGCTGTCTGCCTGCCTCCATTTTTGTTTCAGGGCCTGCAGCTGCACCTTGAAGGTATCGCTGAGCGCCGTATCACGCAGGATGTGCAGCATCAGGGTGTCTTTCTTCAGCTTCTCGATATCGGCCCGGACCCCGTCCAGCAACGTGTCATAACGGTTGAGGTATTTTGCGTAACCTTTTACATTCTGGTTGAGCGCGTCCAGCAGCATATTGAACATCTGCAGATTCTGGACATTGAAGGTCCGGTCGTTCTGCGATAGTCTTTCTTTCAGGATGGACAGCGCCGAATCTTCCTGATCAAGCTGATCGTCGATCTCGTCAAGATGGGTGAAGGACTCCGTCACCAGCGGTACTTTATTCAGCAGCTGATAGACCCGGTCGATGTCCTCGGCGTAGTCGCTGGTGGTCGGGACGTTGATATTCGTGAACAGCGTGGAGTCGAATTTCCGGCGGACATGCTTGTAGTTCTCCCGATAGTAATCCGTGGTCTTCTTTCGGATAAGCTTGCCGGTCTTGATGGTGTCTTTTGCGGGGGACTTTGTGGTGGTATCCTGGGCATTGGCCAAAGTAACACATAGAACTCCCGCAAGAAGTATCAGGAAATGTTTCATAATATATTGAATATGCTGGCGCAAATCTAAGGCTAAAACATGACATCGACGTTGTCCGGACGCCTGCGATAGCGCAACGCGTCGACAATATAAAGACTGCCCATGATCAGCCCAAACGCGCCGATCAGGATGGTGATGCTGCTCGCCCGGGCAAACGGGCTAAAAAGCAGAAGACACCCAAAAAGAGTGGAAAGGAGCCCCGCCGCCATGATGAACCCCCGGCCGAGGATGAGCTTGCGGAGGGCGATCGCGGCCAGTATCTTGAGGATGCCGACCAGCAGCATCCAGCTGCCGATGAAATAGGGGAGGGCGATGAAAGCCAGCAGGGGATTGAAGACGAAGAGCAGTCCGAAGAAAAGGTGGAAGGCGCTTTCGACCTGCAGCCATTTGCTTTCACGCGAAGGGACCGGCCGCAGGATCACCATGGCCAGTAGCAGACCACCGTTCAACAGAAGGCCGATGCCGGAAAATTTGGTGAGCTTGACATAGCTGCTCAGCGGATTGATAAAGGCCAGGATCCCGATGCCGACGAAGATGCCCCCTGCGATCAGGAGCAGCCCCCAGCTGGTAAATTTTTTGGTGGTAACAGGCATTGGGGGCCAAGATAGTGAAATCTATTCTGTCCTCAAACTCTTCACCGGGTTACGCATAGCCGAACGAATGGTATTTATCCCCACTACAAACAACGTAAGGACCAACAATAACAGGCCTACCACAACAAAGGTCCATGGGCTTATCGGGATACGGAAGGTGTATTTCTCCAGCCAGCTGCTCATCGCCCACCAGGTGAGCGGCACGGCAATGACGAATGCGATCGCTACCAGACGCAGGAATTCCTGCGAGATCAGCCCCAGCAGCTGCGGCACCGATGCACCCAGCACCTTTCGGATACCAAATTCGCGCACCCTTCTTTCCATCGTGAACGAGGCCAGCCCCGCCAGACCGAGGCAGCAGATAAAGATCGCCAGGCCGGCGAAGATATTGGTGATCTTGCTGATCAGCTCTTCGGCGAGGAATTTCTTTTCGAAGTCCTGGTTGACGAAATGGTATTCGAAGATCGCCGCCGGATCATATTTTCGGACGAGAGCCTGCAGGGCGGCGATAGCCTTTTGGGGCGCCACACCATCTTTGAGCCGGATATTGAAAAAATTGCCGCCGCCGTTCGCGTAGTAGATCATCTGCGGGTCGACGGGCTTATACGGAGACTCCATGACGACGTTGTCCGTTACGCCGATGACGGTAAAATGGTTGGTGCCATTGCGCAGGACGGCTCCGACGGGGTGAGCCAGGTGCATGGCATCAATCGCCGCCTTGTTCAACAGGACGCTGCCAGAGTCGGAGGGTGTTCCCGTAAAGCCCTTTCCTTCCAGCAAGCGGATGCCCAGTGCGTCGGTATAGTGTTCGTCGGCACGCTGTCCCATGAAGATGATCTCCTGGCCGGGCTGCTGTCCCTCCCAGTGAGGCGCAGGGCTGCGCCACCAGACCTCGGTGATCGGCGAAAAGGTTCTCGCTACCGCTTTGACAAGACCGGTAGCCTGGAGGTCATCGCGGAAGGCGGGATAGTTCTTATTGAGCAGGTCGGTATTGGGCAGAGAAATGAGGTTATTGGGGTCATAGCCCATATCGCGGTTCTTGACGTACTGCAGCTGGCGATAGACGATAATGGTGGCCGAGATCAGCAGAATGGAGATTACGAACTGGGAGACGACCAGCACGCGACGCGGAAGAATGGCCTTCTTTCCCGCGACAAGCGCGCCTTTCAGTACCTTGACGGGGTTGAAGGAGGACAGATAGAACGCAGGATAGCTGCCCGCGACTATACCCGTGAACAGAATGATGGCGACGAGAACTGTTACCAACACCGGATCGCCCAGTCTGAGCGAGAGGTGTTTATCAACCATCAGGTTAAAGCCGGGCAGGAGCAGCCAGACCGCCAGCAGCGCGATCACAAAGGCGATCGCCGTCAGGATGATGGACTCGAAGAGGAACTGGGCCATCAGCTGTCCGCGGTCGGAACCGAGGGTCTTGCGGACACCCACCTCCCGCGCCCGTTTTTCCGATCGGGCAGTGGAGAGGTTCATAAAATTGATACAGGCTATCAGAAGGATAATAACGGCGATGACAGAGAACAAGCGGACGTATTCGATCATTCCGCCGGTATTCTTTCCGTCTTTGAAATCGCTGTACAGCCGCCACTTATTCATCGGGAACAGAAAATAGCTGCTGACCTTGTCATGGGGACTATGCTCGCGTTTGAGGTCGTTGACGTTCTTTTGGGCGGCCGCGACGCTGGCTCCCGGCGTCAGCTGGACGAAGACGTTCCAGGACGAATTATACCATTCGTTCATCTGCCGTTTGAGGTTCGAATCCGAATAGTTGAAAGGCTGGATGAAATCGAACTTGAACGTCGAATTGTCGGGGGCGTCGGCCACGACGGCGCTCACCCGAACCAGCTCGTTGTCGTCGATCTTCATGGACTTCCCGACGGCCTCTTCATTGCCGAAATAGGCTTTTGCGGCGCTGGCCGAAAGGACGATCGAGGAGGGATCGGCAATCGCGCTGGCGGGATTGCCTTTGAGGAATTTCCAGCTGAACATATCGAAGAAATGCCCGCTGACGGTATAGCCCGTCTTCTTCACCCTGTTCTCCCCGAACGCCAGCAGCCGCTGCTGAGGATAGGTAATCTCTACGGCGGTCTTTATCTGCGGATAGCCGTGCTCGAGAGCCGGTCCGAGCGGGAAAGCCATATTCCTGTCCGTGAAGACCTGGTTCTTGAAATCCCGGTTGGCGATCACCTGGTAAATGTCCTTGTAGTTCGCATGGAATTTGTCATACGACAGCTCGTCGTGTACCCAGAGAAAGATCAGGATGCTGCAGGTCATTCCGATAGCGAGGCCGAGGAGATTGGATGCGGCGAAGGCCTTGTTGCGGAAAAGGTTTCGCCAGGCTATTTTGAAATAGTTCTTGAGCATGGAAAGGGGAATTTGGTCGGGATCGCGGGGCTAAAACGGTGCCTCATTCCTTCGATGTTGATAGTCAGTGGTTTAACCAGGTCCCCGGCGGGACCGCTGTCCGGTTATGATACATTTACTGTACGCCTTGCTAAAAAATAATTGGGCATTAGCATGAAAGTTGGTATGTTTGAACATTCATTCGCCTATGCAGCTGCGCATCGATCATCAAAATAAGATCCCGCTACACCTCCAGGTGGAAGAGCTGATGCGGAAATTGATCGACTCTCCCGAATTTCGTAATGGCGCATTCCTCCCCAAAGAGGTCGAGCTGGCTAACCGCCTGGGCGTATCCCGCAATACCATCCGGCAGGCGACCAATAAATTAGAATACGAAGGACTGCTGACGCGCAAGAAAGGGGTCGGCACGACCGTCGCGAAGAAAAAGCCGCTCTCGACGGGGCTGGACCACTGGTATAGTTTTACCCGCGAGATGCAGGAGCGTGGTGTGCAGGTGGAGAACCTGCAATTAAAGACGGAATACGCCAGGGCCGACGAAAAGGTGAGCCGTTTCTTCAATATCCGCCTCCACAAGAACGTCTTCAAGCTCTCCAAGCTGAAAGGCTCAGAAGGGGACCCCATCGTATACTTCGAAAGCTGGTTCCATCCGCGTATCGGCTTTACTCCCGAGGACGATTTCTCCCGTCCGCTGTATACGCTGCTGGAAGAGAAATTTGGGGTATTGGTAGTGCGCTCTAATGAGAATATCAGCGCCAGGCTGGCAGGACCCATGGCCGGGCTGCTCCAGGTGCCGCCGGAAGCGCCTATATTATTCCGTGAACGATTCGTCTATGATCCCGGCGACCGCCCCATCGAATACAATGTCGGGTATTATCGCGCGGACAAATTCACCTATTCCATCGACATCAAGAAGGCGTAAGGCCCCCAGCCGCCAATCGCGCTGCCCCGGGTGGCGCGAAAAAAAATTCCACTCCCACTAAGGGTAAATTATCATTTTTTTGTCCTGTAATCAGAATGGGGTTATTACCCCCGCAAACGAGGCCACTTGCAAATGAAAGAACCGAAACAATCATCCGGCAGCAATCCACTTCGGATCGCCGTGGACAAGGACGCCGATGAACAGGCGCTGCTGATGGACAATGAGACGTTCATCCGGATCATCCTGAAAGATGACCCCGAAAAGGGGTTCGCCGTCCTGTTCAAGAAATACTACGGTCCTCTTTGCAGCCATGCCACCCGGTTTGTCTACTCGAAAGAGATAGCCCAGGACATCGTCAGCGAGGTATTCCTGAACTTCTGGAATAAACAGCTTTACCTCTCTGTCATGTCCACCTTCCGTGCCTATTTATATACGGCCGTGCGGAACAGCGCCTATAACCATCTCCGACAGGAGTTTGGCGAGAGGCAACAGGAGTCTGGCGACCGGCTGGCGGCAGCCCCCGAGCTGGTTGAAGACGTCGACCCGCAGTCGATACTGCTGCTCAGCGAGCTGATGACGAAGATCGAGCGGGCTATCGAAAGCTTTCCGCCGCAGTGCCAGAAGGTATTCCTGCTGAGCCGTTATGAGGGCCGCAAGAACAGAGAGATCGCCGACGAGCTGCAGATACGCCTGAAAACGGTCGAAGCGCACATGATGAAAGCCCTGAGCATCCTAAAGAAAACTTTATCCGATTACTTGAAATGAGCAACCATGGAAAATTCAGTCGATAAGCACATACTTTTTGAGAGCTTCTCCGGGAGGTCGACGCCCCTCCGGAAACAGCAGATCGAGGACTGGCTGCGCGATCCGGAGAATATCGAAAGATACTACGAATGGCTGGACGAATGGGAAAGGACGAATCCCCAGTTCGTCCCGGAGACGGAGACGGCAACGGTGCTGAGCAGGGTAATGGGGCATGAGGAGCCGGTTGGCCAGCTGACGACTGATCGCAGGAAGGGGAGGGGGATATCGCGTTTATTGCGAAGCAGGCTCATCGCCGCGGCCATAGCAACGGTCGCGCTGATCACCGCCACTTATGCGCTAAAAAATATTCTCTTATACCGCAGCATGTCCACCGCCTACGGCGAGACGCGCAGCGTCGTCCTGCCCGACGGCAGCCTGGTGTCCATGAACGCCAATACCACGGTACGGTATAGCCGGTTCGGCTTTGGAAAGACCAACCGGGATGTGTTCCTTTCCGGTGAAGCGGACTTCACGGTGACACACAGCGGCAGCCGGCCCTTTACCGTCAATACGGACAAAGACCTGAAGGTGCTGGTGCTGGGAACCCGTTTCACAGTCTATGCGAGGGGAGAGAAGGCCACGGTCGTCCTCCGCGAAGGGAAGGTGCAGCTGCAATACCAGGAGGAGAAAAAAGAACAGCGCCTCGAGCTGCAGCCCGGCGACCTTTTCACGGCGAACAAGGACAGATCAACTAATGTTCGACATATCGCCAACCCGGAGAACCTTTCGGCGTGGAAAGACCACGAGTTCCTCTTCGACGCGACCTCCCTGTCGGAGCTCGCCGGGATGATCAAAGACAACTTCGGACTGTCTGTACATTTCGACAGCCAGGCCCTTTCCAACCGGAGCATCTCCGGATCCTTCCACGCGGATACCGCGACCGAATTACTGGACGTCATCGCTCAATTGCTGAATATACACTATACCATCCGGGAAGGCACTGTGTACTTCACTGAGGCTCTGGATGAGCCTCGTCTGGGGACGAGCGGAGCGAAGGCCCCGAACGAGTGACCCAACAGTGTTGGGTTGCGAAGTTCACAGACATTAGCGTCTTGTCGGAGATGTGTTAATTTTTGGGAAGTACATCTCCGGCAAAAAATAGTTAATAACGACTAAACACTATGCTGCTATTATGAAAAGATTTCATCATCAACTGTTGAAAGGACTACTGCTTTTTGCGATCCTCTCCCTTTTTCAAACTCACAGATCCTTCGCCGGCGACGAATCCAATGAAGGCGGGGATTCATCCATCCGTCTTTCGGAAGCGCTGCGGCTGATCAAGGACCACTACAAGGTAGACATCCTTTTCGAGGACAGGACGGTAGAAGGCCTGCTCGTCCCCTCTGGTCTGATCAATTTTGGCCGGACGGCCGAAGAGAACATCAGCACCCTGATCGGCCCGTTCGCGCTGAACTACAAAAAGGTAAAGGCCAGGTCTTACCTGATCATGCCCGACAAGGCCAGACAGCGGGCAAGGACGGCCAGCGCCGGGACCCCGGACTCTGCCGGAAAAAGCGCTGCCCCGGTCGTGGACGTCTCCGCCAGCCGCGACGGACACTGGATCACCGGGACGGTCACGACGCTGGAAGGGCAGCTGCTGCAGGGCGCCAGCGTCAAGATCAAGGGCAGCAATCGCGGGACGAGCACGGATGTCAATGGACGTTGGCGGCTCAATGTGGAGGACCAGGACAGGACCCTGCTGATCTCCTATACAGGATATAGCAGCGCCGAGATCGCCATCAGCCCCCAGACGAATGATTATGTTGTTCGGTTGACTGCGGTCAGCGGCCGGCTGAATGACGTAGTCGTCATTGGCTACGGCACCTCCAGCCGCCGAAACCTGATCTCCTCCGTCTCCACCGTAAAAGGCGCCGACATCGCCAACACCCCCGTGACGAGCATCGACGCCGCGCTGCAGGGCAGGGCCACGGGCGTACAGGTCGTACAGAACTCGGGCTCGCCCGGCGACGAGACCTATATCCGTATCCGGGGCAACGGCTCGCTCTTCGGGGAGAACAGACCGTTATACGTAGTCGACGGGGTGCCGATGAACAACCTCCCTGCGGCACAGTACGGGATATCGGGCGACGGCCAGCGTATCGCCTCTACCAATGACATCAATCCAAACGATATCGCGTCCATCGAGGTGCTGAAAGACGCTGCTGCCGCTGCGATCTATGGTAGCCGGGGCGCCAACGGTGTCATCCTCATCACGACCAGGAAGGGGGTGGCGGGCAAATCGAAATTCAACGCCAGCGTCTATACCGGGATGGCGGAAGTGACCAAACGCCTGAACCTCCTGAACAACCGACAGTACGTCGACCTGATCCGGGAAGAGCGGGTCAACGCCGGCCTGCCCGCAGACCCGCTGGTCAACTACACCGACACCAATACCAACTGGCAGAACGCTATCTTCCGCCAGGCGCCGATGACCAACGCCAACCTGTCGATATCGGGCGGAACGGGCAAGACCTCGCACTATGTTTCGCTCGGGTATTTCGATCAGACGGGAACGATCACCGGTCTTCAGCACTACCGCCGCTGGAACGGCCGGATCAATTTCGACTTCATGGCTACCGATAACCTGAAGATAGGCGTCAATATCACGGGTACGCATTCCATCAACCACCGGATGGACAACAGCTTCTCCGGTCAGTCGGTCCTCGCCGCGGCCCTGATCGCCAATCCCAACAATCCTATCTACAATAAGAACGGCTCCTATTTCAGCGACCCCTTGCGCAGGAACACCAATCCGGTGATGCTGGCAAACAGCCTCCGTTTTGTCTCCGGAGTAGACAGCTACGTAGGGAATATCTACGGCGAGTACACGATCGTAAAGGGCCTCAAGCTACGTACCAGCCTGGGCTTCGACAACCAGCAGGTGACCGATGACCGCTACCAGTCCACGCTGGTCAACAACGGCTCTCCGGCCACTGGCTTCGTCTCGGTGTTCAACCAGTTGCTCTGGATCAACGAGAATACGCTGAGCTATACGCCCGAGCTGAATGCGAAACACCACCTGTCTTTCCTGTTAGGCCAGAGCGCACAGGAGGCGTCGGTGCGCCGCATCGGCCTTAGCGGCTCTACGAGCTCGACCGATATCATCCAATCCGTTTCGGGCTTTACGGCATTGTCTGCTCCTACCGACTATCGGTCTGAGTGGGGCCTGGTATCCTATTTCGGCCGCGCGAGCTATAGCTATGACGACAGATTCCTGGTCGAGGGTGTCCTGCGAACGGACGGCAGCTCCCGATTTGGCTCCAACAAGCGGTACGGCTTCTTTCCTTCGATCTCCGCGGGCTGGCGGATCAGCAACGAGGCCTTCATGCGCGATGTGAAGTTCGTCAACGACCTCAAGCTGCGCGGCAGCATCGGTCTTACCGGCAACAATGAAGGGCTGGGAACGGACTTTCCCTCGCTCGCGACCTACAGCACGGGCTATAACTATGGCTCGGCGGCGGGGATCGCTGCCACTTCGCTGTCCAACCAGGACCTCAGCTGGGAGTCTACCGTGGCCAGCAATTTAGGCCTCGACATGACCTTTCTCGACAACCGGGTCAGCGTCACGGTGGATGCCTACAACAAGGTCACCAACCGGCTGATCTTTAAATTAGACCTGCCCTATACCTCCGGCTTTGCCCGTACCAATGGCGCCAACATCGGGCAGCTGATCAACAAGGGTCTGGAGGTGCAGGTCAATACTGATAATATCCGCGGGAAGTTCAGCTGGAGCAGTGGCGTCAATCTCTCGCTCAACCGCAACAAGATCACCAGCCTGCCGGAAACCATCGAAGGCGATCCCACCAGCTCTGACTTTACCGAGAGCCTCCCCGCGGCCTATTCGGGCAGCATGCCGACCAGCATCTTCCGGGTCGGACAGCCGGTCGGCTCCTTCTTTGGCTATCGCAACAAGGGCGTCGACCCCAAGACCGGCAATATGGTCTATGACGATATCAACCACGACGGGAAGATCACGGCCGCAGACCGCGTGATCCTCGGCAATGCCCTGCCCAAATTCACGGCCGGCATGACCAATACGTTCGGCTATAAGGGTTTTGACATGAGCTTCTTTGTCTACGCCAGCTATGGCAACAAGGTCTACAACCAGACCAGGGCCTTTCTCGAGCGGATGAGCAGCTATTACAACGGAGACGTGCAGACGCTGAACAGGTGGTCGCTCGCGCATCCGACGAATGTCCCCAAGGCGATATTCAACGACCCCGTTCAGCCCAACAGCATCACCAATGGCGATATGTCCCAGCGCTGGGTAGAAGATGGATCGTATATCCGCCTGAAGAATATCACGCTCGGCTATAGCCTGCCGGCGGCCTGGACCCGGAAGGCAAGGCTGACCAGCGCCAGGGTCTATCTCAGCGCGCAAAATCTGTTGATGATCACCAGCTATTCGGGCTTCGATCCCGAGTCGCAGAACCAGTCGGTCAAGAACTCCCAGCTGGGTATCGACTACGCCGTTCAGCCGCAGCCTAAAGTTTTCCTGGCGGGACTGTCGGTCAATTTTTAGTAACACTATAAACGAAGCTCCATATGTACAAGATATTTGGCTATTGCTCTCTTCTTCTCCTGTTCTCCTGCTCAAAGGTACTTGATCAGGTACCCGAGTTCACCATCGCGGAGGACAACTACTGGCAGACGGCGAACGACGCCGAGAGCGCCGCAGTGGGCATGTATCCGACGATACAATCGCTGGCCCAGCAGTCGCCGCTGGCCTTCGATGCCGCCAGCGACGCGGCGACGGTCGTCAACTCTGCCAACTATGCGCCCTTCGGGCTGCACGGCATTCCGGTGGACAACCTGATCGTCGCCAACTTCTGGCAGAACAACTATACCGGTATCGGCCGCGCCAATGACCTGCTTAAGCATGTTCCCGGCATGCGGGACAGCCTTTTCATTCCCGGTCAGAAGATGCGCATCCTGGGCGAGGCGTATTTCGTCAGGGCCTACCTCTATTACAACCTCGTAAAGGCCTTTGGCGGCGTACCGCTGGTGACTACGCCCTATACGTCTTTCAACGCGGACTTTACGATCGGCCGTTCGTCGGTGGATTCGACCTTCCAGCTGATCGTCTCAGACCTGCACCAGGCGGAGAGCCTGCTGCCCCAGACCTGGCCGGCAACCGTCGACACCCGCGGAAGGGCTACCCAGGGCGGCGCCCAGGCGCTGCTCGCGAAGGTTTTCCTGAGCATGAAGAAATATGACTCGGCCGCCGCGAACGCGCAGTATGTCATGAACAGCCCGACCTACAGTCTGGTGACTGGCGCCGCGGCCTACGCGAATATGTTCTCCACCAGCGGGAAGAACGGCACGGAAGCGGTCTTCGAGGTTCAGTACGTCAGCTCTACCCAGCAGGCTCATGGTCTTTACAGTTTTTACATGCCGACGGCCGGCATTCCCGCCGGCATCCAGCCGGGCAGCTACCAGATAGCGCCTACGTCCGTGATACAGAACGCCTTCCAGACCGGCGATATCCGCCAGAAAGTAGCGGTCGCGATGAGCACGCCCGTAGCGCCGGCAACGCCCGTGCCTTACGTCAATAAATATCCGCGGCTGACCAGCGGCGCCGAACCCGATATCATCGCCATTCGGCTCGCAGATATCATCCTGGTCCGTGCGGAGGCGCTCAATAACTTAGGACAGACACAGGCCGCCACGGATATGCTCAATATGATCCGTCGCCGTGCCTTTGCGCAGCCGCTGACCGCAGCGTCGACCTATGACTTCCCCAACGCCGACGACATAGCCAAAGGCTATGACCTTACGCTCGCCATCGAGAACGAGCGGTTCAAAGAGCTAGCTTTTGAAGGACAGCGCTTCTATGACCTGGCCCGCACCGGCCGCGCGCAAGCCGTGCTTGGCATCACCGCCGACCAGACGCTCTGGCCCATCCCGCTGCGGGAGATACAGCGTAATCCCCGGCTCGCACAGAATCACGGATATTAAACCTTTCAATACTATTGACCATGAAGAACCTTATCCTTTCTATGCTATTGGTGCTGCCAGGTGCAGCCTGCTTTTCCCAGTACACGACATCCTGGGTCGGCAATACTTATGGCGACAACGCCAACCATGTCGGCAACTGCGCCCGCTCGATGTGGGTCTCGCCCGGCGGCCTGGTCTATGCATCTTCCGGCTGGGATGAGAACGGCCGGAATATCGGGATCTACCAGAACGGCGCCGTGCTCGGCGGAATGGGCGGTACCAACCAGTCGCAGGGCAGCGCTATCGCCGGCGACTCGACGTGGATATTTTCAGCGCAGGAGACGCCGGCCTACAATATCGGGCGCTACAACCGGGCAACGAAGTCGAGGGACCTGGTCTTCCAGGGAAGCAGCACGACCACGGCCAGCGGAGACGTCATCCGCGGACTTGGTGTCCTCAACGGCAGGGTATACGTCAGCGACTATGCCGGCAACCGCGTCGCTGTCTTTACCGAGGCGGGCGTCCTGGTAAGACAGTGGCCCGTTACAGCGCCGGGAGCGGTGGCGGTAGACAGCAATGGTTTTATATGGGTGGCGCAGATGAGCGCGGCAACTCTTTTGCAGTTCGATACCCTCGGCACGGCCGGAGCCGTTATCCATATGGACACGGCTTCCCGTCCGTCGGCATTGTACGTCGATGATCGTCGCGGGCAGCTGCTGGTCGGCGACCAGGGGCCCGACATGAATATCAAGATCTATTCGGCACAGTCGGCGACCCTTGCGGGTTCCTTTGGAGTGCAGGGAGGCTATCTCAATACGAGCCTGGGCATACGCGGACAGACGGGTGATAAAAGATTCACGCGTGTGGTGGGCATCGGCCGCGACGCGCTGGGACGCCTGTACGTCCTGAACAATCCCTGGGGCGGCACCTGGGACCTTGGCCGCAACGGCGCCACCGATATCCATTGCTATGACAGCGTGGGAACGCTGCTCTGGACCCTGCAGGCCCTCAATTTCGAGGGGGTCGCTTCTGCGGATGCGGGGACGGACGGCGCCGACCTGTACAGCGGCAATATCATCTATCATTTTACGGGGACGGGGGGCGCGGGCTATGTCGCCAATACGGTTGACCCTTACCGTTACCACCGCGACGCCCGTATCAGCCCCAGCGACAAAGGACGCGGCGAGCATTTCGGGATGCTGGCGAATGCCGGCGGTCACCGGCTGCTCGTGGCCTGCAACCAGAATACGGACGTATTCTACACCTACTATTTCAACGCGGCCACGGACGGGTATATCGCAATTCCGGGCGATACGATCCAGCCACACGTCAGGAACGGTTTTCAGCTGGACTCGATCGGCGACCGGTGGATGAGCTATGACAAGACCAACGCCATTCAGCACTATCCGCTGACTGGTTTTACGCCGGGTGGCAGGCCCATCTATGGCCCCGTGGTATCCACTCCGACACCGGCGTCTATCGCCCCGCTCAACCGCCTCGGCTACATCCCGTCCAGCGACAGGATGGTGCTCGCCGGCGGCAGCACCGACTGGACCCTTATCGGCAACCGCATCGAGGTCTATAACGGCTGGCTCGCGGGGAACAGGACGCCGAATACCGTGATCACCCTGTCGCGGGCGCAGGCCAAGTCCATGGCGGTCGCGGGAGACTATGTCTTCATCGGCTACTATGCGATCCCCAATATCGACGTATTTAGCCTGACGACGGGCAGCCTCGTGCTCACGCTGACCCCAACAGGAGGCGTGTATACAGGTAATGACACCGACTCGGAATATGGTGTGCAGGCCTATCATAAGTCGACGGGAGAATACCTTATCACAAAGGATGATTACAACGGCAGCAAGGTCGTGATCTACCTCTGGAACCCTGCTGATACGACGGCTGTGCCGATGTCCAAAGCAACGACCTCGACGGCCCTGGTATATCCCAATCCCGTCGAAAAAACGCTGACGGTGAATCTGAACAGATCCGTGTCGAATGACCTGGGGATCAGTATCGTCGATCTCTCGGGAAGGGTAGTGCGTACTTCGAGGATCAAAGGCAGCGGTCTTTTTTCCATCGGCATCGCCGACCTGCAGCACGGGATCTATATCCTCACGATCGCTGACGCGGCCAGCGGCAAAAAAATAGCCGAAAATAAATTTATAAAGAAGTGAAGTCAAATCATATCCTGGTCCTTTGTCTCCTGATCGCAGCAAGCAGCCGTGCCCAGATGGTCCCGCCCCAGAACTGGGTCAACTATGAAAAGGTCCTTGGCGTGACCAACAATCTCCGTCACTATGACTACGATGTCTACCCGGTCCGCTCGTCCGTCCCGACCGGGGTATGGTGGCCCGATGACAAGCCGGCCTATACCATCGCCGTCGCCAACAATGGCGACGAACCGATGCAGATAAAAGGCAGGATCGATATCATCCGCTATGGCACCAGGGGAAGAGCCAATGACGTCTGGCTGCCGAAAATGGTGAAGCTGGCCGACATCGGCTCGCTGCCGGTGGACATCGATATCCCCGCGCACGGCAAAAAGGAAATGGAGATCAGCCCGGCCATCCCGTCCGAATTTGGCGGCTATGCCCTGGTGATGGACCTGGGGAAATATGGCCGGAGGCTCGTCACGAGCCTGGTCCGCACCTATGCCGCCAACCCGCGGCGGCTGCAGTATCCCCGGCAGGCGCTGGACGATATGGGCGCCGACTTCCTGCACCGGGTGGGTGTACAGGCCATCCGCATGGGCGTAGACTATACTCCTACGACCGCCCCGGACTTCGCGGAGAAGATGGAGGCGCTCGATAAGAAACTAAAAGAATACAAGGAGAAGAATATAACCGTGCTGTTGATGTTTGGGGCGGGTGGCGCTCCTCAGCCGCTCGGCATGCCCCGCGCCCACCTCGACAGCACGAATACGATGCGCAAGACCAAGCAGGACTTTGCCTGGCTGCCGTCTGCCGACGCGGACTTCAAGAAATTCGTACAGCGGCTCTGCGTCAAATACGGATGGCCCGCCGGACCGGTGACCGCCGTCTCTCTCTGGAATGAGCCCTGGGAAGGGATGTCGATCTCAGGCTGGCAGGCCGATATACCCCGCTACCGTGAGATATATACCGCCATGGCCAGCGCCGTGCTGGAAGCACGAAAGACCGGCGCGGAAGTGCTGGTGGGTGGAGGCGACTCCAACTCCAACGCCTGGGACAAGCTGTTCGCCGACGGCAAAATGACCTTCCTGCCGATCTTCGACTTTTGCAGCATCCACTACCAGGGCATCGAGTCGCCGGCGCTCTATCCCGAATGGGTCAACCGCCAGTCGCCCAATGGCCGTGTGCGGATATGGGACACCGAAAGCTGGGTCGGCAATACGGACGACCGCATCGGCCTGGTGGTGGCGACGGGTCGCAGCGCGGGCTATGACCGGACGATGGGCATCTTTGCCGGATATATGTACACCGTCAGTCCTGCGGGAGGCCATCCGATCGACAATATCGGCAGGATGAAAGGGCTGCCCGATGCCTGGTCGCCGGCGGCGGCAGTAGGCGCCGTCCAGCACCTGGTCGGCGAGCGGGAATTCGACCGGCTTTTGTTCAAGGGGCTTCCCTGGGTCATGCTCTTCAAGGGATACGACAACGATCCGGAAGATGGTACGGTCGTCGTCGCCGGCGATATCGGCGAGACCTTTGGTCGTGATCACGTACTTTTCCGGAGCGTGCAGCTGGCTGGCGGCACGCTGACCCTCCCTGCCGATGCGCATTTCCGGCTGTACGACTTTTATGGTAATGCGGTGAACCCGACGGCCGGGAAGATAGTCGTGCCGCTGAACAGCCAGGGGTATTATCTGCGAACGGATGGGGCGAAGGGCGCTTTTGCGCGGCTGGTGGAGGCGATAAAGACGGCGCATATCCGGGGCGTTCAGCCGGTGGAGATCATTGCGAAGGATATGCTTTCGCCGGTGTCGGATGGGGCTGTTATCCGGCTGCAGCTGACGAATATGCTCAACCGTTCAGTCAGCGGAAAATTGCACGTCAGCGCGGGGTATCTGGGTGTTGCCTACCCCGAAAAGGTGGTGCTTGCAGCGCATGAGGTACTGACCGTACCGGTGAAAGTCCTGGCGGGGAGATCATCGCCGGACAACAGCTATCATTTGTCTGTAATGTTCGACGCGGGTGTCGACGGTCTCGCTTCACACGAAGAGGATATGCACGTGAACCAGGTCTCGCGGCGCAGCATAAAAGTCGACGGGGTTTTAGACGACTGGCGGGGCGCGCTGCCACAGACCGTCAGCAGCGGCGCGGGCGGCCCCAGTCTCACTGAAGCAGCCTGGTACCCCTTCAAGAATTTCGATACAAGATCGGGCGGTTATGCCAACGGCTATTTCGCCTATGATGACCGCTATTTCTATTTTGCGGCAAAGGTTGCGGACAGTACGCCGCATCCGGGTACGTATAGATTCGAGCACCGCCCCGACGACGAGTTCTTCTATCCGGATACCGCCTATCAGATGGATATGATGAAGAGCCTGGTGACGAAGGAGAACGGCTCTTACTGGGAGAGCGGGGACAATACGAACAGTTGTGGCGTGGACCTGCAGCTGCCGGAAGACCATCCCACGCGGGTGACATTCTACCTGCCCAATATCAAGGTCTCCGGTCTGCTGATGGATATATGGGATGCGAATGGGCGGTTGCTCGAGAACCGCCGCATCGACAAGCTCTGGGACGGAGTCTACGAGTCCTTTACGCTGAAGGGGAAGGTGCGGGTCGCCTTCCATGCCTGGGGCTGGTGGTATTCCGCGAAGCTGGGAGGAATATTCTTTGATCCTCCGGCGCCGGCGACCGAGGACTTCGATACAAAGAGCAGCTGGAAAGGCGTCTACGGCCATCTTGGCTATTATATCCCTGGCGATACTTCGCACCTGCCGGCGGGGGTCGGCGTCAATTTTGCGCGCGTCGAGATCCGCAACCCGCTGGTATGGCCGGCCGGTGTCCGGCATTTCACCTATCGCAAGGGGCCGGTAACGCCGGACAATTCAGGGCTGGGCTATTCCTATGACAACGTCTTGCTGGCCTTCAATGCGCTGCCGGAAGGGCAGGATGGGATGCTGGCGTATCCGCCGGGAACGCTATCGCGCTATACGGGGTATAAATGTACCGACTATGAATATGCGATGAACCCGGTAGCGGCTCAGTACGGTGGTGGGACGGAGATGTGGCGCCTGCTCGCGCCCGGTCTTAACAGGAAGCACTTCTTCCCGAGGCAGCCGAAGTCGGAAGGGGAGGGACCCGTAAAGGGGGGCCAGCTGGTGATCCGCCGCGACGGCAATACCGTCGTCACCGAGTGCGCCATCCCCTGGTCGGAGCTGCCGGACGTGAAGAAGGCGATGGACGAAGGCCGCACCGTCAAGCTATCCTTCCGCGTCAACGACAACAGCGCCCCGACGGCCTGTATGGAGCTGGCACGGGACCGCAGCGTTTCCAAGGTCAATGCACGGGCTTTTCACCCCGACTGGAAGACGCACTGGGCAAATGAAGTGGAATTTTCTTTTGAGAAGAACAATACTACTGTTTTTCAGCACCGCATCGACAGCTGCTCGGAGCATGGTGGCGGGGTGGTGCGGATACCCGCGGGAAAATATGTGATAGGAACGCTATATCTCAAGGATAATGTGGAACTGCATCTCGAACAGGGCGCTTTCTTGCTCGGCAGCACGCGTCTTGAAGACTATACAAGGCCTGCACTGCTGTATGCGGAGAACGCAAGGAATATTGCCATTACCGGTCCGGGAACCGTCGATGGCCAGGGCGGCGACTCCGTGTTTCAAAAAGGCGATAACGGCAACGGCCGTCCGCGGATCATCCATTTTATACACTGTACCAGGGTCCGTATCGAGGACATCACGCTGAGGAATTCTCCGTTCTGGGTACAGTACTACAGCGGCTGCGATACGGTGAATATCCATGGGATCAGGGTATACAGTCATTGCAACTGGAACAACGACGGCCTGGATATCGACAGCCGGAATGTGACGGTCTCCGACTGCACCATCGACAGCGACGACGACGCGCTCTGTCTGAAAAGCGAGACACCTGGGATGGCCTGCGAGAACGTCCGGGTCACGAACTGCCGGCTGGCGAGCAACTGCAACGCGATTAAACTGGGTACGGCCTCCCGTGTGGGTTTCCGGCATATTTTCATCTCGAATTGTACCGTCGACGCGGCGTCGCAGGATCCCATCCGGCACTGGCGGCAGCGGCTGGAGCATATTACCGCCGACAGAACGGTCCTGGCCGGCATCGCTGTGGAGACGGTCGACGGCGGAGAGTCGGAGGATATCAATATTGATCATATCAGGATGGACCATGTGCAGACGCCGGTGTTCATCCGGCTGGGCGACAGACAGAGAAGGACCTTGTCCTGTATGCCGCCGGCGGTCAGCAGGCTGAAGGACATCGCCATCAGCCATATCCGCGCAACGGCCTATAGCCGGATCAGCTCATCGGTGACCGGGCTGCCGGGGGCCGACGTGGAGAATGTATATCTGAACGATATTCATATCACCTGTCCGGGTGGTGGTACGGCACAGGATGCTGCCCGCACGATACCCGAAATGGAGAGGTCCTATCCCGAGAACAGGATATTCGGGAACAGCCTTCCGGCCTCCGGGTTCTATTTCCGGCACGTAAAAGGACTGTCGGTACAAGGGATGGAGGTAAGAACGCTGGCGGCGGACCAGCGGAGTCCTTTTGTCAGGGAGGATGTGAGCGATAGGGTCGGCCTGCCGGAGGCTCGTTTTAAGACCGGTGACGATCCTGCCTGGAGATTGGCCGGCTTTGACGACAGGGGCTGGGAGACGATCCGAACGGGCAACCCATGGGAAGAAGAAGGGCATGCGGGCTACAATGGGTACGCCTGGTACCGGATGCGCTTCTTTTTACCTGCTTCGCTGGCGGGTACTGGAGACTCGGTACGCGTTTTTATAGGCAAGATCGACGATGCGGATGAGGTTTATCTGAATGGAGAGCTGATCGGCAAAACAGGTTCGTTCCCAGCTGATAAGGATGGTTATATCACTAAAAACTATATCAAAAGGGAGTATCATTTTGCCCGGAAGGACGCTCTTCTGCGCTGGAATAAGGAAAACACCATCGCTGTCCGGGTCTATGATGGCAGCGGCAATGGAGGAATATATCCGCTGGTGCCTTATGTCGCCGCTCTCGGGGGAGTCGTATCGGAAATAGCCCGGGTCACCCCGATCTACGACACCGCTTGCATCCTCACCCCAAAACCATCCGCCACCCCACGGATCAACGGGGCCAAGGTCTTTGGGATCAGGCCGGGGTCTCCCTTCCTTTATAAAATAGCCGCGACAGGCGCAAAGCCCCTGCACTATGGGGTCAAAGACCTTCCCGCAGGCCTGTCGGTCGACAGCACAACGGGCATCATCACGGGCGTCCTCGAAAAAGAAGGCGAATATCACATGCGGGTCGGCGTTAGTAACAGCACCGGCCGTGCGGAAAGGGGCTTTACCGTGAAGGTCGGACAGATGACCGCGCTGACCCCGCCCATGGGCTGGAACAGCTGGAACTGCTGGGGCCTCAGCGTCGACGACGAAAAGGTAAGGAGCTCCGCCCGGGCGCTGCTCGACAAAGGACTGGCCGAGCATGGATGGAACTATATCAATATCGACGACGCCTGGCAGGCGCGCGCCCGCACGCCGCAGGGCGGGATCATAGCCAATGAGAAATTCCCGGATATGAAGGCGCTGGGTGACTGGCTGCACGGCAACGGGCTGAAGTTCGGTATCTATTCTTCGCCGGGCGACCAGACTTGCGGCCGATATACCGGCAGCCTTGGGCACGAGGCGCAGGACGCCGCCACCTATGCCCGCTGGGGCGTCGACTACCTGAAATATGACTGGTGCAGCTACGGGAAGGTCGCCGGTACCGACACGGCGCTCGACACCTATATCAAGCCCTACCGTATAATGGACCAGGCGCTCAGGGCGCAGCACAGGGACATCCTATATAGTCTCTGCCAGTATGGAATGAAAGGGGTCTGGAAATGGGGGAGGGCAGTAGGGGCCAACTGCTGGCGGACGACGGGAGATATTACAGACAGCTGGGCTTCTGTCCTGGCGACGGGCTTCAGCGAAGCCGGTCTCTATCCTTATGCCGGGCCGGGGCACTGGAACGACCCGGACATGCTGGTCGTTGGACAGATCGGCTGGGGAGACCTGCATCCCACGCGGCTCTCGCCGGACGAGCAATATTCCCATATCAGTCTCTGGTGCCTGCTGTCTGCGCCGCTATTGATGGGCGGAGATATCTCCAAAATGGACGATTTCACGCTGGGCCTGCTGACCAATGACGAAGTGATCGCGCTGGACCAGGATCCGCTGGGCCAGCAGGCGAGACGCGTGATTAACCAAAATGGCCTGCAACTCTGGATGAAAGAGCTCGAGGACGGCACGAAGGCAATAGGGCTATTCAATATGGCGGATACGGCCGCCACCGTCAGCGTCGACTGGGACTCGCTCGGCGTGCAGCACGATCAACTGGTACGCGACTGCTGGCGCCAGAAGGACCTCGGCAGCTATGCGATAAGCTTCACGACCGCGCTGGCGCCGCACGGGGTGCGCCTGATCAAAATAACGCCGAAGCACAACGCTACGGCGCCGATGGTTCAGAACAGGGATGCGCTGTATAACTGGCAGTCGAGACACGCGGCGATACTGGCGTTGAACAGGACTTCGCCGCCAGCCAACATCATCCTCGGCAATTCCATCGTTCACTTCTGGGGTGGTTCGCCTGCAGGACCCTTCGCCAATGGCGGTGACTCCTGGGTCAAATGGCTTGACCCCCTGGGCGTGCGGAATATGGGCTTTGGCTGGGACAGGATCGAGAACGTTCTGTGGCGCGTAACACACGGAGAGCTGGACGGGTATACGGCGAAACATATCCTCTTAATGATCGGCACCAACAACCTGCAGGTCAATACCGACTCAGTCATCGTGGACGGTCTGACCAACCTGGTGCAGGCGATCCGCGAGCGCCAGCCGGCGGCGAAGATTGCTTTGTCGGGTCTGTTGCCGAGAAGAGGCATGGAAGAAAGAATTACGCGGCTTAACCAACAGATCGCACGGATCAATGACATAACGTATATCGATCCCGGAAAAATTCTGCTCTCGGCCGACGGGAAGATCGACGAGTCGCAATTCGTTGACGGTCTGCATCCTAACGCCTCGGGATACCGGCGGCTCGCGCCGATCATCGCAAATTTTTTTTCGCAACCTCTTGCACAATCCAAAAAAGCGTATTAGGTTTGCTTCATCAACGGTCCAATCATCCTCCCGGATCACCACCCCGAATCTAAAGTCCGAAACATAATTGTTCGGAGACAAACGAATCGTACCCAATCTCCCACTGAATTACCTTCACAGATCGAGTTTACCAATTCGCACGCAGTAATACACGTCTTCTCTTCTATCCTCTGGAATGCCCCTGTTCCAATGACTATGAGCTACCCCCAAATAGCTTAGTTCTAAAAATAACATAGTCTCAAAACCTAAATGTACCCGCAATGAAAACGTTATTCTCTCTGCTGACTCTTTTCGCTATTGTATTCGCTTACATCCTCAGCGCAAACCTCTACCTCGAAGGACAGCTGTTAGTCGCCTACCTCCTGGTTGTTACTTCCATCAGCTCGATGGTCTTTTGGATCAAAACCCACGACATCCTTCACGTCATCCCCGTCAAGAAGGCTTAAGTAACCCCAACCACTAAAAAAAACAGCCTGAACCGCTGGAAGCGGTTCGTCCGAAGGACAGACATTAAATGTACGCGGGAATGAGGTTATTTTTTGTTGGAACCGAATTCCCGCACTTACCTCACAAAAGAAACCACATGAAAACGATCTTTACCTTCCTTACTCTTCCCGTTATCATCCTCATTTGTTTCCTTAGCGGAAAGTTCTATATCAGCGGAGATTACGTTGCTGCATACTCAATGGTCCTGACCTGGTTCGCATCTCTCATACTCTGGATCAATTCCGTCAGCTACCGCCTGCAAAAACAGCGCGCTTAACCCCGCGCGTTTCACACTTAATCCGACCCTTACCTCTCGCGCGGCCCACACGACCCTGAATTATACTTATTCGCAGGCGCCTCCCCGTCCGGTACATCTTCCGGACGGGGATCTTTAATAAGTAATAGGTACGTCTATATAGCTGTCGCTCATCCACCCGATCTTTAAAGGCTCTTTTCCATCCTGCATGGTCTCGGTGGCTACGTCCTTCCCCGTACCAGGAAGGGGTAGTAGTCGCCGTAAGAAGAGCTTCGGTCCGCCAGGTCGACCATACTTAAAACATAAGGTACAGGAGCGCGGTATTTTTGGGGACAGGCGCAAAAACCATTAATTTCGTAACCTAGACCTTACCGGGGACCTGACCGAATGTAATCTTTTGACTTAACGAGATGCTTGTGAGCGCCTTTAAGAATACATTGCCCTTTTTGCTTTGCCTATTTGCTCTGAATATCCACGCGCAGGGGCTGCTGTTCAAGTCCAACGACAGCCTGTTGACCCAACGGACGTCGATGACTGTTTTTGGCGCGGACCCACCCGTCTTCCACGATCATTTTACTGTGAGCTTTGACCTCTCCCTCTGGGACAACTCCCACCTGGGCTATGTCTTCAACCTATCGGACAAGGACAATTCCTATAGTCTCACTTATCTGTACCGTGACGGGGCAGGGGGGCTCAACTTCACCATCGACTGCAAAAGCAATAAGATCGCGATACCCCTGCCCGACTCGCTGCTCAGGAAGAAGAGCTGGCTCCGGATAAGGCTCGACTTCGACCTCCGGCAGGACAAAATGGCCATCCGTATCAACGGCCAGACCTGGTATGCTGATCAGATGGGTTTCAACAGGAAGATGAAGGCCAGCCTGGTCTTTGGAAAGAATCCCTCCTATACCGAAGTGCCGAATATGGCCATTAAGAACCTGGAAGTAGGGGACGGTAGTAAAAATTATATTTTTCCTTTGGATGAATGGAGCGGCAACAGCATCCACGACAGCCATGGCGCCGTGACCGGCTTCGTCGAGAATCCCGTCTGGCTGATCAACAGCGCCTATTTCTGGAGACCCGTCTTTGCGCAGAGCTTTGACAATCCTGCCGGACTCAACTTCGACCCGCTGGACCAGCGCCTCTTCATCTTCGCCAAAGACTCGCTGATCACCTACGATCCCTCGACGGGCTCGGAGAGCGCATTACCCTATGCGAACCCGATGCCGGTACCAATGGTGTTGGGGAAAAGCATCTTCAACACGCGGGAGAACAAATGCTATGTCTATGAGCTGTTCGACATTCCCAAAGGCATGCCCAGCGTGGCCGCCCTCGACATGAACCGGAGCAGCCTCAAATGGACGCCCATTGGAAGAACGATCCTTCCGCAGCAGCTGCACCACCATAATATATTCTATGATCCGGGAGAGAAGAGGTTCTGTCTGTTCGGAGGATACGGGGCCTACAGCTATCATAACAGTTTTCTGCAGTACGACGACTCGCTGGACAGATGGGAAAAGATCGCTTTCAAAGGGGATACGATCAACCCCCGATTTTTCGCGGCTACCGGCAGCGCGGACAGTTCGGGCGAGATATTTCTTTTCGGCGGGTATGGCAACGAGTCGGGCAGCCAGGTCGTCGGCGGCAGGCAGTATTACGACCTCTACCGCATCAACCTGAAGGAGCATACCATACGGAAATGCTGGAATATCTCCCCGGACAAAGACGTATTCGTCCCGGCAAACAACCTTATCCTTTCAAAGGATAAAAAATATTTCTATGTATTGTGTTATCCCCACGAGATAGCCCGGACACAGCTAAGACTGTATAAGTTCTCGGTGGCGGACGGCGGCTATGCCGTCGTGGGGGCGCCGATACCGGTCAACTCCATGCGGATCGAGTCGGATATCAATCTCTTCCTCAGCGCGAGGACGGGCGAGTTCTTTTGTACGGTGCAGGAGTTCACGGACCGTCAGCATTCTTCCATTAAGATATATTCCCTGGCGGCGCCTCCCGTCCCGGTCGCCACCTATCTCGCTGCGACCCATCCGTCGGGCCATTCGCCCGCGGTATGGATATACGTTCTGGCGGTTCCCCTGCTTGCGATAGCAGTCGGGCTGTTCCTATGGGCAAAGAACCGGCGGCAAAGGAAGGTCCCGCTGGTGGCAACACAAGAGACCCGGCCGTCTCCGATGCCTTCGGCAATACCGTTCGAGCCAGCTCCGCAGCCCCGGGCGCCGCGACCCGCCCCGCTCGTCAACGCCGTCTACCTGCTCGGGGAGTTCGCCGTATACGACAAAAAGGGCATGGACATCACCCATCTCTTCCCTCCCAAGATCAAGCAGCTGTTCGTACTTATCATGCTGGGTAACAAAGGAGATAAGGGGGTTACTTCAAGGAAGATATCAACCAAACTATGGCCGGAAAAGGATGTTGCCGCCACGAAGAATATCAAAGGGGTTACCCTCAACCATCTGAGGAGCAGCATCAGCGACCTGGAGGGCATCGGTCTCGTATTCCAGAACGATACCTATTCCTTCCGGCTGGAAGAAGGTTTTTTCTGCGACTACTTTCTCCTTAGTGGCCTCCTTCGCGACGACCCCGGGGCCGTCCTCGACCATCTCAATCTGGTCCTTCGCGGACCGCTCTTGCCGGGTATGCCGGATGACCTGCTGGATGACCAGCGATCGGCCTACGAGCAGCAGCTGATGAATGTTCTCCTGCCGCTGCTGAAAAGGCAGTATGAATCGGGCGACCTCCGGCTAAGCCTCGAGATAGCAAAACTGATCCTCAGCCTTGACATCTTTAATGAAGAGGCGCTAAAATACCAGCTCAAATGTTTCCGCAAATTGAAGGGGATCGACTACTCCCGTAAGGTCTATGAGCGTTGGGTCCTCGATTACGAGCGTTCGCTAGGGACTGAATACCAGACCGCCTTCGATAGTATCCTGCAATGATCCTCCGGTTGCTCAACGGTGGAACCAGCGTCACCCACCCAGGGATGGCGGACGTTTGGGGTGATGCAACAATTTGAAGATCAACGGTTAACAAGATTTTATCCCGGTTAATCCCCAAATTAACCCATTTTTTAAGGCCTCCCGGCCTACTATTGACCCGACCAACAAACACATAAACTACATTACTTATGAAGAAATTCTATACAAGCCTCGGCGGGCTTGTGACGATGCTTGTCGTCTCCCTCTTCTTCTCTTTTGCGGCCATGGCCCAAAATCAGCTACCCATCACCGGCACCGTCCTGGACGAAAAAGCCGAACCGCTGCAGGGTGTTTCTGTAACGATCAAAGGCAGCTCGTTCGGTACTACCACCGATAGTCTCGGGAGATTCTCCATCCGGGCCGCCCGGGGCGCCGTCCTCGTCTTCAGCTATGTCAAATACGGAACGCAGGAGGTCAGGGTCGGCAGCCAGAGCAGCTATTCGATCAGCCTGAGCCCGGCAACGTCTACCCTCAACGACGTGGTCGTCGTCGGCTATGGCTCGCAGAAAAAGGTCTCCCTCACGGGCGCGGTCGCTTCTGTCCAGGCGGCGGATATCGTCACCACGAAGAACGAGAACGTCGAGAATATGCTTACCGGCAAGGTGCCCGGCCTGCACATCATCCAGAACACCGCCGAGCCCGGCGACTTTACGAATACCCTTTCTGTCCGGGGCATGGGCAATCCCCTGATCGTCATCGACGGCGTCCAGCAGCCGGACTTCGGCGTCACGGGCGGTAACGGCGACAACAACGTCGGGACCAGCAATATCCTGAGCCGGCTCGACCCGAACGATATCGAGAGCGTCTCGGTCCTGAAGGACGCGAGCGCGGCCGTATACGGCGTAAAGGCCGCCAACGGCGTCATCCTGATCACCACCAAGAAGGGCCGGTCCGGGACGCTGTCGCTGGCCTATACCGGGACCTATGGCTGGCAGGTGCCCTCCGGGCTGCCCAAATCTGTGAACGCCACCCAGTACATGACCCTGGTCAACGAGCAGTCGATGCACAATTCCAACGGCGGCAGGATCACCTATACGCCGCAGGACTTTGCCGACTATGCCAACGGCACGAAGAAAAGCACCGACTGGTATAACGCCGTCTTCCGCAAGTCCACCCCACAGACGCAGCACAATATCACGGCTACGGGGGGCTCCGACAACACCACCTACCTGCTGAGCCTGGGGTATACCGACCAGGACGGCCTGCTGCGCAGCGGAGACCTCAACTACAAGCGATACAATATCCGCAGCAATGTCACCAGCCATATCACAAAACGGATCACGGTCAATCTCAACGTCAGCGGGATCCTCGACCAGAAGAACGCTCCCGCGGAATCCTTTTGGTGGACCACGCGCGAGACATGGCGGGAGCTGCCGACACAAACGATCTACGCCAACAATAATCCCCAGTATCCGACCAACGGCATCGTCGACGGCGGTAACCCGGTCGTCTTCATGGACCAGGACCTCGTCGGCTATAGCACGCAGAACAATAGTTTTTTCAACGGGGCCATCAGCGTCGACTACAAGCTGCCCTTCATCGAGGGGCTTACGCTGCGGGGCCTCTACAGCTATAACACCCAGCTGCAGGACAACAAGCTGTTCCAGAAAGGCTTCAACCTGTATACGTACGACCAGGCCACCAACACCTATAGCGCGACGGGCAACAACTTCCCCAGCTATGTCCAGCGGCAATATTATAAATACCCGAAGAACACCGACCAGCTGTCCCTTAACTACGCGCATAGTTTTGGCGACCACAGCATCAGCGCCCTGGTCCTGATGGAAGGTAACCAGCAGAGCGCGGACAACTTCGCGGCCTACCGGCAGCTGTCCATACCCGTTGACCAGCTGATCGCCGGCAACAGCAATTTGCAGAATGCCTCACAGGACAACGGGAGAACGGCCCTGTACGAGTACGTTACGAACTCCTTTGTCGGCAGGCTGACTTACGACTTCAGGAGCAAGTATTTCGCCGAGTTCAGTTTCCGCGACGACAAATCTTCAAGGTTTGCGCCGAACCAGGGCTGGGGTTTCTTTCCTTCGGTATCTGCCGGCTGGCGTATATCGGAAGAGAATTTCTGGCAGAAGAGCGCCGCGCTTTCTTTTATCGACAACCTGAAGCTGCGCGCCAGCTATGGTGTATTGGGGGACGACGGCCAGCTGTATTATCAATTTATTACGGGATACAACTATCCGGCGAACGGGGACAACAACCGCCTCCCGAGGGGGTCGGTATTCAACGGCAGCTTTTACAATTCCGTACAGAGCACGGGCATCCCCAATCCGGAGGTCAGCTGGGCTACTTCGCATACCTACGATGCGGGCATCGACTTCGACGCGTGGAAGGGCCTGCTTGGTTTCAGCGTCGACTACTTCCTCCGCGACCGGAAGGGATTGCTGGCCGACGCGGCCCTGCAGGTGCCGGACGTGCTGGGCGCTCCGCTGCCCCAGGAGAATATCAGGGGCGACCGGACCCAGGGTTTCGACTTCGAGGTCAACCACCGCAACCATATCGGCAGGTTCAACTATACTATCAAGGCTACCTTCGCCTATAGCAATACGCACTGGACCAACTATCCGATGGCGAGACAGGGCAATTCCTATCTCGACTGGAGGAACGAGGAGGCAGGCAGGAACACCGGCGTCCATTTCGGTCAGGGCGCGGCCGGCCAGTACACCAGCTATAACCAGATCATCAACAGCCCGGTCTACGTCGGACGAGGGGTGGTCATCGGGGATTATATCTACCAGGACTGGAACGGGGATGGCGTTATCGACGACAACGACGTGCATCCCATCGTTTACGGCGGGGATCCGAACAGCGGCCCCTATGTGAATAATACCATGGCGACGCCACTGATGCCCAAGATCAGCTATGGACTTAACTTAGGCGGATCGTACAAAGACTTTGACGTCAACCTGCTCTTCCAGGGTACGGCGATCTTCAATATCTCCTATATCGAGCAGCTGAATATCCCGCTGTGGGGTGGCGGCAGCGCGCTGACGCAGTTCCTCAACAACTACCACCCGGCTGATCCGACGGCGGATCCTTACAATCCGAAAACGCAATGGGTACCGGGGACATTCGCGTACACCGGGACGACGACCGACGTCAACTCCGCGTGGTCCTACACCAATGCGTCCTATCTGCGGCTCAAGGCCGCCGAAATAGGATACAGCATCCCGAATAAGATCATCTCCCGCGCGGGCATCAAGGGGGTTCGTGTATTCGCCAACGGCTACAACCTGCTGACCTTTACCAAGGTCAAGTACGTAGACCCCGAGCATCCCACCGGAATGTACGGGTACCTGTACCCGCTGGACAAGATATTCAACATCGGCCTGAACGTAAAATTCTAATGAACATGAAGAAGTACACCATTATCATACTGATCTCCGGACTGGCAGCGCTGCTCGCAGGATCAGGCTGCCGTAAGTTAGACGTTCCGCCCAAGAGCATCATACAGGACCAGGACGTTTTCGGCTCTTCGCAGGGTATCGTGGCCTATATGGCGCGGCTCTACAGCGAGCTGCCGATCGAAGACTTCCGGTATTCGCCGCAGCGCGGCCTGAATATGTTCTGGATCATCAGTCCGACACCGGCTACCACCGGGGAAGCGCTCAGCCGTGACCAGACGGGCTCGATGCAGGAGAACAGCAGCACGGACTGGAATATCTGGAGCGGCTGCTATACCACCATCCGCGACTGCGACTATTTCATCCAGACCATCCCGACCTATGCGGCCAACTATAACGCCGATACTGTCAAAAGGTGGATCGGGGAAGCCTATTTCGTCAGGGGGATGACCTATTTCGCGCTTGTCAAACGGTACGGAGGCGTACCGCTCGTAAATAAAGTTTTGAACTACAAACCCGGCAGCGCCGTCGACAGCCTGCAGGTGCCACGCTCTTCCGAGAAGGCGACGTGGGACCAGGTAGACGCCGACCTGACCTTCGCCATCAACAACCTGCCCGAGGCATGGACCAGTGACGGGAAGAACGGTAGCCGCGCCAATAAATATGTGGCTGCCGCATTCGAGTCCAGGGCGATGCTATATGCGGGTTCGACCGCGAAATACAACACCACGACCTTGTTCGACGCCAGCCACAACCAGGTCTGCGGCATGCCGGCGAGCGAGGCGGCGGGCTATTTCCAGAAAAGCCTCAACGCGGCCAAAATGCTCGAAGGTCATTATAGTCTCTACCTGTCCGGCTGGTCCGCGACCGACAAGAGCGCCCAGTACCAGAATTATGTCAACCTGTTCTTTGACGCAGCGAGCCCCGAGAATGTCTTTATACGGGAATACCAGTATCCGAATTCTGTGCACGGGTACGATGCGTATAATGTTCCCCGCCAGCTGATCGGCTCCAACGGCTATTCGTCGGAGGTCAATCCGACGCTGGACTTTGTAGAGCAATTCGACGGCCTGCCGAAGAATCCTGACGGTACGCTCACGACCCTGGACGCGGGGGGGCACTATCTACTGTTCGACAACACCATGGACCTGTTCGCCAATGCAGAGCCGCGGCTGCGCGGAACCGTGATCCTGCCCGGCGATCAGTTCAAAGGCCAGGCGATCGATATCCGCCGCGGTATCTATACCGGCGCCGTCGGCGGAGGGATCAGCCCCCTGCTGCCAGCGGGTTCCCGGGCGCAGTATCCCACGACCAACCTGGTCACTTCTTCTACCGCGTCGCAGACGGCGTATAAGCTGCCGAACGGGAACCTGATGAACCCTGCCGGGCTGAGCGGCGTCTTTACGGGCGACCAGACCTGCGCGATCTCGGGCTTCTCGGTTCGCAAATGGCTCAACCCCAATCTCCCGACGGCGCAGGTGCTGGAGAACAACGAGACCCAGACCTGGATCGAGATGCGCTATGCCGAGGTGCTGCTCAACCGGGCAGAGGCCGAGGCCGAGCTGGTCAGTCTTGGCCAGGGCGGCGCCGACCTGCAGACAGACGCCATGTCCGTCATCAACCAGGTCCGCTCGCGGGCAGGCGCCAATCCCTGGACCGACCCGGGCACAACGCCGATAGACACCATCCGGAAAGAAAGAAGAAAGGAACTGGCGTTCGAGAACAAGACCTACTGGGACCTGCGTCGCTGGCGCATCTTCTCCAAAGAGCAGAATGGCAGGATCTATCGCATCCTGATGCCCTTTTTTGCCGCCAACGCCGGCCCCAACGGACAGTATTTCTTCGACGCGCGCACCGACGAACGGAATGACGTCTATACCTATGACCCGCGCTGGTACTATGAGCAGCTGCCTGGGAACGCCATTTCCAAGAGTCCGAATGTCATTCAGAACCCTGGCTACTGATGGCATAGCCATCATTGAGCCGGCAACATAAAAAGACAATCATGAAACATCTATTTTATATTCTCATCTTCCTCGCCTTAGGCGCCTTCTCCTGCAGCAAGGTCGACAACCTTGCGGCGCCTAACTGCACCATCACGGGCAGCACCGTCGACGAAGGGACGGGCAATACCCTCCAGACCGAGATCGGTGGAGGCGGCACCCGTATCAAGCTGCTCGAGACCAGCTATGACAGCGCTCCCGTCCCCCTCTATTTTCAATCGATGCAGGACGGGACCTTCAACAATACCAAGGTATTCGCGGCGACGTACAAGGTGTCGGTCGAAGGGCCTTTTGTCCCGCTGGTCCGCACCGATAACAGCGGCAACGTCGTATCCGACTCCAGCCAGACCATCCAGCTGAAGAGCACGGCCACCCTGACCTTCAAGGTGCAGCCCTATCTTCGCGTCGAATGGGTAGGAGACCCCGTGGTCAACCCCGATACCACGGTCACGGTCAAGGTAAGGGTCACGCGAGGCACGGCGGATCCTGCCTATCAGCAGGACGTGACGGATATCAACCTCTACGTCAGTAATACGAAGTACGACGGCAACAACAACTACGATCCGCGCTATTCCACGCTAACGTCCTATTCCGGCGGCAACGGGACGGCCCTGCTCGGGCAGACGGTCACGATCACGACCAAAGGCGGCGCGCTGGCGCCGCAGGATACTTATCTTCGCGTCGGCGCGCGCATCAGCGCCGGCCTCAACCAATACAACTACACGACACCCGTATCGATAACACTGCAGCACTAAAGATGAAAAAGAAGATCGTATCGCTCAGCCTGATCCTCGCTTGCCTCGCCGCAGCAGCCCAACCCGAACACCCGCGACAGAAGACCGCCTTCCAGACAAGCAGTCCCTGGATACCGGAGATCGACGTCCGGTCGGATATGGCCATCGTCTATGGCACGGGCGACCGGAAGGGGATGAGCTTCGAACAGCGGCTGCAGTCCTGGCGCGACCGGGGCTACCAGGCCGCCTTTATGACCGGCATAGCCTGGGGACAGTATTTCGACTATTTCCTGGGACAGTGGGACGGCCACAACCACCTCGGCGTCGGCCAGGTGACGCAGCAGGGCGATACGATCATGCACGGGAAGAATATGCCGTATGTAGTTCCCGTGCAGAGCTTCATCGAATACATGAAAACCGCCGTGATCAAACGCGTCATCGACGCCGGCGTCACGACGATCTTCCTCGAAGAGCCCGAATTCTGGGCCCGGGCGGGGTATAGTGCTCCCTTCAAGGAGGAGTGGCAGAAATACTATGGCTTTCCCTGGCGGCCGCAGCACGAGTCGCCCGAGAATACGTACCTGTCGAGCAAGCTGAAATACCATCTGTATTACGATGCCATCCGGCAGGTGTCTGACTACGCGAAGACTTACGGAAAATCTCATGGACGGTCTGTGCTCGTCTATATCGCCACGCATTCGCTGGTCAACTATTCGAGCTGGAAGATCGTCAGCCCGGAAGCCAGCCTGGCCTCGCTGCCCGGCATCGACGGCTATATCGCGCAGGTCTGGACGGGTACCTCCCGCGAGCCGACCTATTTCAATGGCGTCAAAAAAGAGCGTGTCTTCGAGAACGCCTTCCTCGAATACGGCTCGATGGTGTCGATGACCGCGCCTACGCACCGCAAGCTCTTCTTCCTGACCGACCCCATCGAAGACTGGCCCCGCGACTGGGCCGACTATAAGCGCAACTACCAGGCGACCTTTACGGCAGAGCTGCTTTATCCAATGGTGGCCGACTATGAGGTGATGCCCTGGCCCGAGCGCATCTATACCCGTCCTTACAAGCTGGCGAACAGCGACAGCAGCGTGCTGATCCCCAAATACTACTCGACGCAGATGCAGGTGATGATCAACGCTCTGAACGCGATGCCCGTGTCTTCCAACCGGGTCAGCGGTGTCGGCGGCATCGGCGTGCTAATGAGCAATTCGCTGATGTTCCAGCGCTTTCCCACGCACAACGGCTTCGAGGACCCGCAGTTCTCCAACTTCTACGGGCAGACGCTGCCGCTGCTGAAAAGGGGCGTGCCCGTAGAGACCGTGCATATGGAGAATTTAAAATACCCTGCGACGCTGAGCAAGGTCAAAGTGCTCGTCATGAGCTATTCCAATATGAAGCCCCAGGGGCCTGAGGTACACCGGTATATCGCCAGCTGGGTAAGACAGGGTGGGATATTGATCTATTGCGGGCGAGACGACGATCCCTATCAGTCCGTGATGGAGTGGTGGGATACGAAGGGCAACAGCTACACTGCACCGTCCCAGCATCTCTTCAAAGAGCTTGGCATCGACGCCTCGACGGGGAAACAGCGATACCCGGTAGGCAAGGGAGCCGTGTATATCCTGCGGCAGAACCCGAAAGAATATGTCATGGATGCCGGTGGCGACAAGCCCTATCTCGAGGTGGTGAAACAGGCCGGGGAGCTCAAATTCAAGAACGATCTCTATCTCGAGCGCGGACCGTACGATATCGTCGCCGTCCTGGACGAGAATGCCGACGGCAAACCCCATGTCGTCAAAGGCCCGGTGATCGACCTGTTCGACCCGCAGCTGCCCGTACTGGCCGAGAAGAAGGTCGAGCCGGGGGAACAGGCCTTGCTGTATGACTGCCGCCGCATGGCGGGTGTGGCGAAAGCCCGTGTGCTGGCGGCCGCGGCGCGGGTCTACGAAGAGCAGCACACGGGGCGCGGCTATTCCTTTGTGGCGAAAAGCCCGGTCAATACGCAAAATTCGATCCGGGTCTGGCTGCCGGCAAAGCCGGTTGCCCTCGCTGTAACGGATGACAAGGGTCAGCCGGTCGCCGGTGTGGAGACGTCCTGGGATGCGACGTCAAAGACGGAATGGCTGGGTTTTGGGAACAGTCCCCAGGGGGTACGGGTCGTATTGAAATGGTAATTATCGTTTGATCATCCGGTCCTTCAGAATGGTCTTCATCGCCGTCTCGAAGGCGCTGTGGCTGACCGTGACCTTCGCTACTCCCAGGTCGATGGTATTGCCTTCGATGCTCTTGACCTTTTTGATATTGATGATCGAAGACTTGTGCACCTTCAGGAAGATGTCGGAAGGCAGCTGCTCCAGGATACCCCGGATGGTATGATAGACCACCATCTTGCCGTTGGTGGTATGGAGCACGACATAGTTGAGCATCGCCTCGATATAGACCAGCTCGTCGTAGAAGACCTTTTCGATGCGGCCGTCGCGCTTGACGAAGAAATAGTCGTTCCCGGTCGTGTTGCCGGCGACGGCCCTGGTCTTCAGCTCGTGGTATTCCTTGGCTTTGTTGCAGGCCTTTAGAAAACGTTCGAAGGAAAAGGGTTTGACCAGGTAGTCTAGCACGTCCAGCTCAAAGCCGTCGGCGGCGTATTCTGCATAGGCCGTCGTCATGATCACCATGGGAGAGGAGGTGACGGTCCGCAGGAACTCCAGCCCCGTCAGCCTGGGCATATTGATATCGAGAAAGAGCAGGTCTATCGGTTCGCTGTTCAGCAGCTGATTGGCCTTCAGTGCGTTCTCCACCGTCGCTTTCAGCTCGAGGAAGCTGATGTCTTCGATGTATTCCTGCAGCAGCTTGCGGGCGATCGGCTCGTCGTCTACGATCATACAGCGGAGACTCATCGTATGGTTGATTGCGTTCATGTCAGTCGGATCTCCAAATTAACTTCATAAGTCTTATCCGCGTCGGTTATCTGCAGGTCGTGCCGCCCGGGATACAGCAGCTCGAGTCTTCGCCGGACGTTGGCGATGCCGATGCCGCTGTCCTTGATGGCGTTGCCCGTATTCCTTTCCTTCGTATTGAATACCCGGAATGACACGACGTTCTCTTCTTTCTTATCGAGGCTGATCTCCACTTTGTTCTCGTCGGCCGCGGTGCTGACGTATTTGAAGGCGTTCTCGATGAAGCCGATGAACAGCAGGGGTGCGATATTGAACCCTTTTATTTCTTTGCTGACCGACATCCGGACCACCAGGTCCTCTTCCTTGCGGATCTGCTGCAGGGCGACGTAGTTGCGCATATAGTGGATCTCCTTGTCGATGCTGATCGAGTCGACGTTGCACTCGTAGAGCTGGTAGCGCAGCATCTCGGAGAACGTGAGCAGCATGTTCCGGGCCGTCGGATTGGTCTTGTCGATATGACCGTAGATAGAATTGATGGAGTTGAAGAGGAAATGAGGGTTGAACTGGGCTTTCAGGAAGTCCAGCTCGTTCTTGGTCTTTTCCTTTTCGATCGTATCGATATACTTGCGAAAACGGATCTTTTCGATGACCAGGTGTACCGCCAGGATCACGATGGTCCAGAACGCGATATTCAGCAGCGAGTTGAGGAAGACCGGCTGGAAATCGGGTGTCCGGCCTCCCGGCTGAAAGACGTGTGTGGTCATATACAGCGCCAGCAGGGTGCGCAGAAAAGAGCCGACGAGGATGCCGCCGATCACCGAGAGCCCGAACAGGAAATACCTCCTTCTATAAAGGAAACGCGGGATCGTAAAGTATAGATCGAAATAGTAGTTCGCAGCGATGAAGGCGAGGTAGCAGAACTGGACGGTCAGCGTCCGGCTAAAGGTCAGGCTACGGTTCTGGAGCACCGTCACCCAGAACAGGTATAACAGCGTCCAGGTGGCGATATGCGCCCAGATACGGTATCTAGCTATGGATGCTTGCATATCGGGTAAAATTAACCTATTATCGGCCGGAGACCCCTCTTTTTTACATGAACGCCCTGTTTTTCTTGATTTTCGAAGGTTCGGCAGGATGATCAAGAATCCGGCCCGGTTGCTGTAAAAAGTTTTACCGGAGCGCCGACGTGCTGTTGTTTTGTTCAAAAATCGATCAACATGGACGAAAAAAACTTATTCGACAAAATGGAGAGCGACGACAATATCGACCGGGCCGGGTTTATCAAATGCATGGCCTGGGCGGGGACCGGCGTGTTATGGATGATGAGCGGCGGCGTTCTCAAATCCTTCGGCATGAGCCACATGATAGACAGGCGCTCGGGCGGCCTGAAAGAAGGCCTCGTTATCCCCAAAGCGGACTTCTGCTTTGCCCAGATCAGCGACAGCCATATCGGCTTTAACAAGGCTGCCAACCCGGACGTGGTAGGCACCCTGCAGGCGACCATTGATAAACTTAATGCGATGCCGGTGACGCCGTCCTTTGTATTGCATACGGGCGACCTGACGCACCTGGCGCAGGCGGACGAGTTCGATACGCTGGAGCAGTCGCTGAAAAGCGTCAAGACCGGGAAGATATTCTATGTTCCGGGCGAGCACGACGTGCTGAACGATAACGGCAAGCAGTTCCTCGACCGTTTTGGCAAGGGCACGAAGGGGAATGGCTGGTATAGCTGGGATTCGCAGGGCATCCATTTTATCGGATTGGTCAACGTCGTCAATATGGCGGAGGGTGGACTGGGTGAGCTGGGGGCGGACCAGCTGAAATGGCTGGCGGACGACCTGAAGGGGTTGAGCAACAGCACGCCGATCGTCGTTTTTGCGCATATCCCGTTGTGGCAGGTTTATCCGCAGTGGGGCTGGGGGACGCGCGACAGCGAACAGGCGCTGGCATTGTTGCGTCGCTTTGGATCTGTCTCTGTACTCAACGGGCATATCCACCAGACGATGCTGAAGGTCGAGGGGAATATCACCTTCCATACGGCGACTTCGACTGCCTTCCCGCAGCCGGCGCCGGGTAGCGCGCCCGCGCCCGGACCGATGAAGGTAGACCCCGGGAAGCTGCGCAGTCTGCTGGGACTGACCAGCGTCAATTACGTGGAACACAATCATTCACTGGCGATTACCGATACCCCGCTGATGGCCGCAGACGCCATGAAGTAATGATCATGAAGAAGATATTCCTGTTTTTTGTTGTTGTTGCGTCCTGGTCGCGGGGCTTTTCCCAGAGTTCGGGTGCCGTGAATGGCGCCGCCCAAAATTCGGGTGGCGCGAATGGTACCGCCCAGTTTGCGCCGGTAGATGCCGGTTCTTCGGTGAAATTCCATATAAGGAATTTTGGGTTTGGGGTCACCGGGGCTTTTACCGGTCTGTCAGGCAAGATACAATTTGACCCGGCGCATCTGGGCGACGCCGTCATCGATGTCAGCGTCGATGCCAGCACTGTCAACACGGATAATTCGATGCGCGACGAGCATCTGCGGAGACCCGACTATTTTGATGCGCAGAAATACCCCCGCATCCGGCTGGTATCAGCAACGGTGTCGCAGGGTTCGAAAAAGGGGGTATTTCTTTTTTCCGGCAAGCTGATGCTTAAGAACCACGTGAAGGAGCTGAGCTTCCCCTTTACGGCGGCGGCGGAAGGCGGCGGATACCATTTCAAGGGTGGTTTTTCCATCAACCGGAAAGAATTTGAAGTAGGGGGGACCAGCACCATTTCAGACAATTTAGACGTCGAGCTCGACGTCATCGCAAAATGATAGTAAAATATGTACAGAAACCTTATCGCCCTGGGGATTGCGGCCGTCGTCGCCATTGGCGCGGCCAGCAGTTCTCCGGTGCGACAGTATAAGAATCTTAAAGTATTACCACCGGACATTCCGTCGGCCAGGCTGCAGCGCATCATGGTCGATGAGTTCAATGACGGGCTCGGCGTGGGCTGCGGCTTTTGCCACGCCGAAGAGAAAGGCTCGCACAAGCTGGACTATGCCAGCGACGCCAAGCCCGAGAAGTCGATCGCAAGGGAGATGATGCGGATGACGATGAAGATAAACAAGAAGTTCTTCCACGTCCACCGCCCCGGCATCGGCGATAGTTTGATGATCGTCAACTGCAGTAGCTGTCACCACGGACAGCCGCGCCCGGACATAGGCGCAGAATAAAGGTTCGTTCTAGTTTCAGGTTGTTTAAACATGGCCCGCTCCGTTACCGGAGGGGGCCTCTTTTTTTCGTAATTTCGATCATGATCTCTGTCACCACAGCAGCCCCCACAACGCTCGGCCACCTGGTAAAATCCTTTTGGTACCTGGAAGTCGAACAGACCGATATCGAGAGCTATCGGGAGGAGATCGTGCCGGACGGGCACCACGAGATCATCTTTCATCTCGGCGCCGACCCGGGGAAGATCCGACTGGGGGACTCCGCAGCCTGGCAGGAAGAGCCCCGGGCGCTGATCGTTGGGCAGACCCTCCGGAGACACCATTTGTGGCTGGCGCCGGGCGCGCGGCTGTATGGCATACGCTTCTTCCCGCATACGCTGCTGGCCTTTCTACGGCTGTCTGTTGCAGAGCTGACCAACCAGCTGTATCCGCTGGAGGCCATTGCCCATGCACAACCGTTCTGGGACTGTATCGCACGTGATCCGCGACGGACCTTTGCTAATTTCGAGGCGTTGCTGGTCCGGATGCTGCGCCCGGAGGCCGTCGGGAATCACGGCTACGACTATGTCAATGCGGCGGTCGCCTCCATCCTGCAGAACATGGGACAGGTCTCGGGGACGGGCCTGGTGCGCCGGACGGGCATCTCGAAGATGCATTTGGATAAACTCTTCCAGAAATATGTCGGGATAGGTCCCAAACAGTTCAGTCGCATCATACAGCTGAACGCCTTCATCGCGTACAAAACAAAGCACCCCGACCAGACCCTGACGCAGTGCGGATATGAGGCAGGATACTATGACCAGTCGCACCTGACGAGGTCCTTCCAGTCATTCGTCGGTCGGCCGCCCCGGGCGTATTTCGACGATACCAACGAGATCAGCGGGATCTTCAGCTCGCTGTAGACAGTTTACTTTTTTACAATTCGGCCGCTGGCAGCTGGTGTAGTTTTGACGAAAAAAGAATGAGCATCTTCTACCGGCTACCGGCCACGATCGTCATCTATTTTATTTCGGCCTTTTCATGCGGCGCGCAGACTGGTTCTGGTGACCACGGCATCGCGGCCTTTTCCGTCTGGCAGCCAAAGGACGCGCAGCGTTTTGAAGCGGGATACAAGAAGCACCTCCAGTGGCACAAAAACAGCGGAGATGCGTGGAGCTGGTACGGCTGGTATGTAATATCCGGCCCCCACTATGGGCGTTTTGTGGACGCGACCTTCGGCCACAGCTGGGGCGATTTCACGCATCCTGTCGACCCGGCCGGCGACGGGGCGGACAACGACCTGCATACCGAACCGTTTGGCGACTACCTGATGGGGTTCAGGCTTGCCAGGATCGAAGAAGCGAGCACTCCCGCAGGACTCAACGCGAAATTCAGCCGCTGGGTGACCGTGAAGGCCAGCGATCCCGTCGCCATCCGCAGGATACTCGTGCAGCTCAAGGACAGATACGCCGACAGCGTCGCAGGCATCCAGTGTTATCGGATGATCGATGGGGGCAGCCTGCAGCAGGTATTCATATTGATCGGGCTGACTGGGTGGGAGCAGATGGGGCGCACTTCGGACCTGGCGGCCGACCTGGCCGCGATCGAGCGTTCGCTGAAGACGAACGTGATCACCGGCATCGAGTCGGAGCTGCTTGCCTACAAGGAGGATATGAGCCTTGTCAGCCACTGACGGTCCTTTTCACTGCCGCGTCAGCCATTGCAAAAAGTCGGCGGTCCTGTTCTTGCTGACTATCGGCGCCTCCTTAAATTGGATGGCAAGGTTGACGACAAATTTCCGGTTCTCATAGTGGCTCGCGTCCTGTACGGCGCGCCGATTCACGAGATACTGCCGGTTGATCCGGAAGAAATCGCCTTTCGTCAGCTGTTCAAGCTCATCCAGCGGCTGATCGACGACGTAGGATTTGCCGTTGAAGCAATGCAGGTGTGTGAGGTCGTGGTCGATATAAAATAGCGCGACATCGCCGAAGCCAATGGGAATGATCTTATCCCTGTGGTAGACCAGGACGGAGCCGGCCGCCTTCTTCCCGTCACTGCCGGTAATGGCGTGGATGATCTTTTCGTAGTCGACGTCCACCGGAACAAAATGTTTTTTGAGCTGGTAGTATTTGTCGACGGCCCTGACGATAGCCTCGGTGGTATAGGGTTTTAGTATATATTCGATACCGTTGCTTCTGATCGCGTCCAGGGCGTATTCGTTATAGGCTGTGCAAAAGATGATGGGGGCGTCGATCCGGGCGACCCGGAATATCTCAAAGCTGAGCCCGTCGCCCAGCTGGATGTCGGAGAAGACAAGGTCAATTTTTTGTTTTTTCAGAAAAAAGGCGATAGCCGCTTTCACCGAATCCAGAACGGCAACTATCCGGATGTTGCTGCCCAGCCGGCCAATGATCTCCGTCAGGTCTTCTGCCGTGAGCAGCTCGTCCTCGATTATCACTATGTTCATGGCCGTATAATTTTAAGATATACTCTAAAGAGATCATTGTCGCTTTCGATAGCAATGTCTTCATGGATCAACAGCCGATAGCGGTCGGATAAGTTTTTCAGACCGACGCCAGAGGTCGGATCAGCGCTTAATTTTACCCGGATATTATTTTCCACCAGCAGCCAGTCGGGATCGATGTAACGGATGGATATACACAGGGGCGATTCCTGTGTCAGCTGGTTGTGCTTGATCGCGTTCTCCAGCGTCAGCTGTAAAGAGAAAACAGGGAGAAGGGCGTCGGCCAGCTGGTCATCCGGTAGCTGCACGACATAGGTAAGCGCGTTGCGAAACCGGATCTTCTGCATTTCCAGGTAGGTGAGGGAGAATTTGAGCTCTTCCCCGAGCGGGACGACGTTCTGTTCGTTGTGCGACATGGAAAATCGGAGAAAGCCTGAAAGCTTGAGCAGGTACTCCTCCGCCAGTCCGGGATCTTTCCGGATCAGGGTTTTGAGCGCCGTAAGGGAGTTGAACAGGAAGTGGGGGTGCAGCTGATTCTTCAGCTTCTCGTGCTGAGCCTCCAGGCTTTTCATCCTAAGCTCGGCGTTCTCGGCTTTCATATTGGCATAGTCGATCCGGATATCCGCCTGTGTCAGCCGGGCCTGGATCAGCTCGATGGCAATTAGGGATAGCGTGTTAAAGCCGATAACAAAAAGGACAGGCCCCACTATAGGTGATCGCAGCGGATCATCCGACAGATAGATAAATAAGGAAGAATGGGCGACGACGATGGCCAGCAGACAGGTGATCAGGTAGCTGGGCAGGTAATGGTACAGCCATTTAGCGCCGTTCCATTTCGATCTTAGGGGTATGAACAGCACCAGCGCAAGGTTGATCGCCCAGCAAATGACATTGGTCAGCGTGACCTTGACGACTTTTTTGGCGACATCGCTATACGCCCCGTTATCATATCCCAGGTATAGAGCGAAAATGATGCACAGGACGACAAAGAGAAGGTTCACACTGCCGGCTATTCTGACAAGCTGTCTGTTTTGCCTGTTTAAACGCATAAAATAAAGGTAGCCTTTTATTGTTTTACCATTCCTGTTTTATCGCTCACGGTCTGAGCGCTGAAATAACCCAGACAGCCGCCGGTGATATTGGACTGCGGATTGGCCGGCGCTACCAGGCCGGCATTGTTATAGGCGATATTCTCCGCCTCGTGCATGAAACTGTATACGTTCTTGTCAATCCCCACCAGGCTTAGCCGGACGACATCATTCCTTTTTACCTCTCCTGTGTCGGCGTCAACTCTGTCGCGGATATACCGCCCATCGGAAAGTCTGTCTTCAAAGGTCAGGAATCGTCGGTCGACCACACCATTGATCGTCATCGTATACTTATAAAAGTTGACGATATGCGGCGGGTCCTGGTAATTGGCCACGGCTTCGATCTGGGTGGTATCGCTGAGATCAAATGTCGCGGAATCCAGCGCCACTGGCAGGGGCATGGTAGAAGACGACGTATAGGTCTTTCCATTGAGCTGTACATTCAGCAGGTAGGTATGCCCGGGGATGCCCTGTACCAGCGAGTGCGTCACATAGAGGCCGGTGCTCGTCTCCGTCAGCACATCCTTCAGGCTCGTAGAGGAATCTGTGATAGTGACCATTGCGCCTGATACCCCCGGATAGACGCTGCTGTCATAAAACCCGACGGAATTTACGATCGATACATAATAAGGGCCCGCGGTATCGCTGACCGCGCCTTGTATATACAGCTGCGGGACGGTCATGTTCAGATTGGGGGTTATCGTCTTCGTACAGGCGACGATGGCTACCCCTGCTATAAGGGTAAATAGCACATTTTTCATCCGTACATAATTATTTTTCAATGGTCGGGTGGAACCTCGCTGTTCATCCCCCTGTGTGTCAAAATTTGTCATGCTCGGTTTCATACATCTAAAATTTGAAATTGTAGGTAATAGAAGGAACATAGGTGAACAGCGTCGTCTGCTGCACTTGGGTCAACAAATGGTTCTTGGGGTCCTGTTGGAACTGTATCGTATAGGGGTTGCGATGGCCATAAGCATTGTAGATCGAAAAGTTCAGGTCGCTTTCGAATTTTGCCGTCTTTTTCAGCTGCAGGGTGGCCCCAAGGTCCAGGCGGTGGTAAGCGGGCAGCCGGTAGTCGTTGCGGCTGGTATAATAATAGACGGGTGCTCCATCCACCGGGTATTTACCCGAAGGCCAGGTAGTAGGATTGCCGGTGCTAAAGACAAAGTCGGCGGAAAAGGTCCATTTCCTGCTATATTTATAAATACCCACCACCGAAAGGCTGTGGGTCTGATCCTGGCTGGCGGGATACCAGCTGCCGTTGTTGATACCGGTAATCTGTCTTTCCGTTCTGGAGAGGGTATAGCTGACCCAGCCGGTGAGGCGTCCGGAGGTCTTGCGCAGGTAGTTCTCCCAGCCATATCCCCGCCCTTTCCCAAACAGGAGACTGCCTTCTACGTTGTTGTTGCCGACAAGGTTGACCCCATTCTTGTAGTCGATCTGGTTTTGCATTGCCTTGTAGTAGACTTCCGTGGAGAACTCGTACATCCGTCCATGAAAATAGCGGTAGTATCCAGCCGATAGCTGGTCGGAAACCTCCGGCTTTACGATATTGCTGGTCGGCAGATAGACATTGGTCGGGCTGGCGGTGGTGGAATTGTTGAGCAGGTGAATGTTCTGCACATTGCGGTCATAAGCGGCCTTGATGGAGCTGGTATTGTCCAGCTGCCAGGTCGCGGCGAGCCGGGGCTCGGGGTTCCAATAGGTGACAATGGGTTTGCCGCTGGCGTACCGGGTCCGGGTCAGTATATTACCTGCTTTATCATAGGTATAGGCGTTGCCTGGCCCAAGTACGGAAAGCTCAGTCAGTCTGACGCCGTATGTAAGCTTTAGGTTCGCAGTGGGCGACCATTCATGGGAGGCATAGGCGGCATTCTCCAAAGCGTATTTCTTTTCGAGGGTGATATTGTTGAACCTGGAGTCATTGCTGGCGATGGCCTGCCCGGGTTGGGTGATATGATAGGTCATATCCAGTCCGAAGTCTAATTTGCTATGGGGGCTGAGGAAGTAATTGAAGTCTTCTTTGAAATGATAGTCCGTGATGCCCGAGGTAACATAGACATTGGAACCCAGGGAAGAGAACTGCGTGTTATAGTTGTAATTGCTGTAGATCAGCGAGGTATTGGAAAAGAGCCTGGTGTTGAAGATGTGGTTCCACCGGAAGGTGGCTGTTTGGTTGCCCCAGTCCACGCCATTCTTATAGCGCATGCTCAAAACGTCCTTGCCGAAATACCCCGACAGGAAGATCCGGTTTTTGGTGTCGAGCGTATAGTTGGCTTTCAGATTGACGTCATAGAAATACAGCTTGCTGTGTTTGACGTTGGTGTCGGAAGCCAGTGGGGTGAACAGGTCCAGGTAACTTCGCCGGCCGCTGACGGTAAAGGACCCCTTGTCTTTGACGATAGGCCCTTCCAGGTTGAGCCGGGAAGCGATCAGACCAATGCCGCCGCTGCCGCTGAGCTGCTGGTCATTCCCGTCCTTCATTTTGATGTCCTCCACAGAAGCCAGCCGCCCGCCGTAACTGGCCGGCATCCCTCCTTTATAGAGATTGATATCTTTCAGCGCGTCGGAATTGAACACCGAAAAAAATCCCAGCAGGTGGGACGGATTGTAGACAGTGGCCTCGTCCAGCAGGATCAGGTTCTGGTCGATACCGCCCCCGCGGACATAGAACCCTGACTTGCCGTCTCCCGCCGATTTTACCCCGGGCAGCAGCTGAATGGTCTTGAGCACGTCTTTTTCTCCCAGCAGGACGGGAATGTCTTTAATATCTGCAATGGCCATGCGCTGGACACCAGGCGGGGTTTTAAGAATGCTGGCCCCCTTTCTTCCGGAAACGACCACTTCCTGTAATGCGCTACCCGCGGATAAATTCCGGTTGAGCGCAAGGTTCTGGCTGAGGTCGATCGACACAGTATCGGCGGCATAACCCGAGAAGGTGATGACCAGGGAATAGCGGCCTTCAGGGATCGTGATGGAATAAAACCCATAGGCATTGGTCAGCACCCCGAGCCCCGGATGTTCCAGGAATCCGATGCTTGCCCCGCTGAGGGTTTCGCCGGTCTTTTTGTCCTTGATGGTTCCCGAAATAGAGAAGTTTCGATTGGGCTGTGCGCATACCATCAATGGGAGCAGGATGATCAACAGGGCCGGCAGGCGTTTGTCTTTAGCCATATGGAATTTTTGTGTTGCTGAATAAATAACCGGATAAAAATCGGCCAGGCGGGCCATGACAAGTCGTAAAAACACCCCCGAAGTGGACAAAATGAAGCGCGAATGGATAACCTTAGGGTAACATAGGGTGACTATTTTTACCGGTACTTAACCGCCAGCGCATGAATCGTCTCTATATGTCCGCCGTATTTTCCCTGTTCTTTTTTGCGATCAACGCACAGTCGACCTATTCTGTATTGGAAATTCCGGGTAAGAATGCCTACGCGCATATCGACGCCAACGGAAAAAGCGTCCTGCCCAGCGGCCGCTATGTGACGCCTGCGGGCACGACGATCAGGATCACGCATGACCCCTTCGGCATGGCCGTCTCTCCCGACGGAGCTACGACGGTGACGCTGCACGACGGGGTCTTTACGATCATCAATAATGCGACGATGGCGGCGACAAGGGTTCCAAGCTATGACGGGAAGATACTGTCCCCTTTGTCCCACAGCTCTTTTCTTGGCGTGGCTTTTTCCCCCGACTCGCGTACGGTCTATCTCAGTGGGGGCGACGACGGGGCGGTTATCGTCTATGACATCTCGCGGCTGCAACGGCTGGATTCGCTATCGCTGAATGGCACAGTGGACGGCGTGGACTACCAGGACAGCTTCACCGCCGACCTGCTGCTGAACGGGCACGAGCTGCTGGTGCTGGACCGGGGCAATTTCAGGCTGGTACGGATCGACCTGGAAACGCGTAAGATCACGGCCTCGATAAAGACGGGCAGACAGCCCTTTGGCCTGGCTATGAGCCCTGATCATCAAATCGCCTTTGTCGCCAACGTCGGCATGTACGACTATCCGTTGTTACCGGGGCTGACGCCGGCCAACTACAACGATTCGCTGATACCGTTTCATCCTTACGGGAACGGCACTACCGAAGCCATCGAAGGATACAGGTTGAATGGTCGCAAGATCCCGGGCGTAGGCAGTCCCCTGGCGCCGGAGGCGATGAGCGTCTATGCGGTGGACCTGGCGACCAACGCGGTGATCGACCGATACAAGCCGGGCTTCGCCATCGGGCAGATGGTGGAGGGTGCGGAAGTGGTCGGCGGGGCCAGCCCCAATTCGATCGCTGTGGGTAGCAGGTACGCCTACGTGACCAATGCGACCAACGACAATATTTCGATTATCGACTATAGAGCGCATACCATCGTCCGGAATATCCAGCTGAAGGTCGACCCGCTGATCGACCACTATCGCGGGCTGCTGCCCTTCGGCATCACGATGAGCAAAGATGAGAAGACGCTCTATGTGGCGCTGCTGGGCTTCAACGCCGTCGCCGTCGTCGACGCGGAGAGCGGCGACACCAGGGGGCTGATCCCGACAGGGTGGGGCCCGTCGAGGGTGTTGCCGGGCAAGGACGGCAAGGAGCTCTACGTCGTCTCCTGCCGCGGGTATGGCGCGGGCCCCAACGGCGGCGCGCACTTCGTCAGGCCCGTGCAGGGGACCTATATCGGGGATATCCAGCTGGCGACGTTTCAAAAGGTGCCGGTGCCGGATGCCGCACAGCTGGCTGACTATACCCGGCAGGCCATCGCGAATACTTTTGAGCGGACGGCCGTGGTCGATGACGGCAAGAACCCGTTGCCGCCGGTGCAGGGTGTACGCAAAAGCCCGATAAAATATATCGTCTATATCACCAAGGAGAACCGCACCTATGACGAAATGCTCGGCCAGCTGAGGAGCGGCAATGGGGATACGACGCTGGCCCGATATGGCGTCGGCGTGAAGATCGTCGCCCCGGACAAGACGCTCTATAAGATGAACGTCTCGCCCAATCATCTGAAGGCCGCAAAGGAATTCGCTTTCTCGGACAACTACTACTGCGACAGTGATGCCTCCATTCACGGGCACCACTGGATGATGGGTGTCATACCGAATGAATGGGTGGAGACCAACTCGAGCGTCAGCAAGACGGCGAAGATATTCTCTACGGCGTCGGGCCGTCGTTACCCCGGTTCTACCGGGAGCATGGACCCGGAAGACTATGGCGAAAGGGGCGGACTGTGGGAGGCGCTTGACAGGGGTAAGGTATCGTTCTACAACTTTGGAGAGGCCAACGAGACCGCGCACGTGCGTGAAGAATGGATGGATACCGCGACCGGCGCCTCGCATGCGGTCATGGTGCCGATGCAGAAGGCGCTATGGCCCCGGACAAGCCACAATTATGCGGGCTTCAATACCGATATCCCCGACCAGTTCAGGATGGAGCAGTTCGAATCCGAATTCACCCGGATGTGGCTGAAGGGGAAGGAGGAGATGCCCCGGCTGATCACGATGCAGGTGCCCAACGACCACACGGCAGACCCGAGGCCAAAGGACGGGTATCCCTATCGTCATTCCTATGTCGCCGACAATGACCTGGCAGTCGGAAGGATCCTGCACTTCCTTTCCCGCACGCGCTACTGGAAACACATGCTCGTCATCATCACGGAAGACGATCCCCAGGGTGGGGTCGACCACCTCGACGCCCACAGGAGCGTCCTGATGATGGCGGGGCCCTACGTCAAACGCGGCTATACCTCACACGTACACGCGAACTTCGGATCGATCCTGAAGACGATCTATACCGTTCTGGACGTACCCTATGTCAACCAATATGACGCTACCGCGACCTTGTTGCAGGATTTCTTTACGGATAAGCCGGACTATCGGCCGTACTCGCTGGTCTTCCCCTCGAAGGAAGTGTTCGACACGCAGGTGGCGATGAAAAAATATAACAGGGATACGGACTGGCGGAAAGTGATGAAGGGGACGGATATGGACGATGAGGACGAGCTGAGGCGGGAGCACTACCGGCAGAGCTCGCTGAACAAGAGTACCGGGACACAGCCGTAGGTACCGGCTCAGCGGACCCCGCCGGCGGCATGCCCGACCCGCGGCCCTCCCTAGCGCACCGGGAAGACCTGGCCCGTCTTTGCTCCCAGGATACTTTGCACATAAGCAGCCACGACCCTTTCCATGGTGACAGGAATGTAGCCGGGGAAAAAGGGGAAATAGAAAGGAGAATCCTCTACCACCGTTGGGCTGACCACATTGATACGCACGTCACCTTTCAGCTCGAGCGCGGCAGAACGCCCGAAGCCTTCGAGAGCGGCATTGACGGCGCTCGCATTGGCGCCCATGGGGATGGGATCATCGGACAGGCTTCCGGATGTAAGCGTGAAAGACCCGCCGGGGTTGATGTAGCGCTGGCCCGTCAGCACCAGGTTGACCTGACCCATGAGCTTGCTGTCGAGACCCTTGCGAAAATCTTTATCTGTCATATCCTTCAAAGGGCCGAAATGGATATCGCCCGCCATGCTCACGAGCGCGTCGAACGCTCCCACCTGCTGAAACATCTTTTCGATGGAAACAAGAGAGGTAATATCTGCCTGTATGTCCCCGCTGGTCCGGCCGACGCGTACGATGTCGTGATCCTTTTCCAGCGCTGCGATGACTTTTTTCCCAATGGTGCCGGAGGCACCGATCATAATGATCTTCATAGTTAATTTGTTTGAAATGCAAATCTGGCGCAATAATGGAAAAAAGTCAAGTAGTAACCTGAAAGTATAGTATTGACAATTTTGTCGTAAATTTGCCCCGGCTGAATTTCGGCGAAAAAAAATATGGAAAAAAAATATCACGGAATAGGAGAATGCCCCATAACCGCCACCATCGACGTCATCGGCGGCAAATGGAAACCCATCATTATCTGGCTGCTGATGGAGAGGCCTTATCGTTTTGGAGAGCTGCACAAGACCATCCCGGCCATTGCGTTGAAAGTGCTTTCCCGGCAGCTGAAAGAGCTGGAAGGGGACGGCATCGTCAGCCGCCAGGTATTTGCAGAGGTCCCACCAAGGGTGGAATATTCCCTTACGCCCAAGGGGCAGAGCCTATCGCAGATCATGTTGCTCCTTTCCGAGTGGAGCAAAGAGCATATCCTCGCGCCTGCTGCAGCGGAAGCCACCCTGTAACGCCCCCGGTCTGACGCGACTGTGACCGCATTCACATACCGGATGCTAGTTCTTTCGACGGGCAATCCCGGCGATCTCGATATTGGCATTCAGCGGCAGATCATGCACGGCAATGCATACCCGGGCGGGGAACCTGCCGTTGAAATATTTCCTGTATTCCGTATTTGCGGCGGAATAATTCTCCATCGACTTAAGATAGATGGTGACGTTCACCAGGTCACCGTAGTCGAGGCCCTGCCGATGCAGAACCGAGCCCAGGTTCTTCATCACCTGGTCTGCTTCGGCTGCAAAGCCGGCGGCCGGCAGGGTATTGGTTGCGGGGTCGACGCCTATCTGTCCCGAGATGTATACGGTGCCGTCCGATTCGATCGATTCGCTGAAGGGGAGAGTTTGATCCATAATAAATGTCTTGAACCACAAATTTCCCGCATAATTCATTGCCAAAACAGGAGCAGAAACGGTATTTTTGACCGTATCAGTTGACAATGTAATATCCTTATGATGACATTTAAAAAACCCCTGTTTTTTGCCGCCCTGTTCCTGATAGCGACTACGGCATTTTCCCAAACTGCCACATACCCCTCCTGGCTAACAGCCAGGATGAAGACCCTAAAGCTCAATGGCCAGTACGAATTGAACCCCTTCTTAAAGCCCGCCTACTTACAGGACGACTTCAACGGCGACGGAGTCCCCGACATTGCTGTTCTGGTCATTGAAAGGTCTACTCAGAAAAAGGGCATCCTGCTTATTCAGAAGAAAAAGTCACAATGCGAGGTCTTCGGCGCCGGCAACAGTTTTGGAAAAGGTTCGGACGATTTTTCGTGGGCGGATAGCTGGTCTGTCTATAAGGAGAAGAGCGCCTATGCGACGCAGTTCGACAAAAAGAGCGGCGACGCCAAAGGCGGCAAGCAGGTACAGCTAAGCCGGCATTGCATCTATATTGTCAGCAGAGAGGAAGCTTCTGGCGGCCTGATCTACTGGACCGGTAAGAAATACAGCTGGATACACCAGGGAGATTAAATTCAGCCTATATCGCCGGGTTCTGTCTTAGCCACTATATCCCGCGGATCGATTACGTGGAGACGCTCGATCTGGTCTATTTCTTTATGCTATCGATCGCCCGGTATACGATACCGCAGCAAAGTACCGTGACTCGTGGTCGTTGGGCAAAAGGCTCTATGCGCTGTGTCGAAAGAAAGACGACAGGTGATGCGCTTTTGTCCGGAGGACGCCGGGAAGATACTCCGGATCTCTCGGGCGCCGGCCAGGTAAAGCTGTTGAGCCAGCAGGCCAGCCAGATAATAAGATAAGAAACAACGAGCACGCACCTTTCAATGTTGAAAGAACCTATCCGCAGCATAACGTAGGGGTTTAGAGGTAGGTAATCAGAGCATACATCACCTCCCATCACGGGCGTAAGTCCTTGATAGCTAGGTTTATTTTAAATTATAATTTTTCCCTATTTTCTCCTAGTCCCGAAGGGGTTGATCAATCAATAATAAGTAGTAACTTTATTTAATACCAGACGCTAGTCTGCATTTTTGCAAATCTTTCGACCCCTTATAGACGATCTCGCGCACTTAACCGGTTTACTCCGGGAGGACGTTTTCGATTTCATTGACCAGCCAGTACTATGCGCGAACCTATTGTCATTTCTACGAGGATTGTCCGATCGGCCTTTTCGATGGGCCTGATGCTCCTGCTGACGCTTTGTTCGCGGGCGCAGGATAAGAACTATGCCGTCTACGCGAATATCATCTACCGGTTTACGAAATACATCGACTGGCCCGGGGCCAAAAAGACGGGGGATTTCGTCATTGGCATCGTTGGCGATTCCCCGTTGTACGACGACCTGAAAAGCTTTATCGCCAATAAGACGGTCGGGGACCGGAAGATCGTCGTTGTCAGGCTCAGCCCTTCTGCGGGCTCGTACACCTGTCAGCTGCTGTTCATTCCGGAACAGGAAAGCGGCAGCGTCAGGCGGATCGCGCAGCTGACGGCCGGCGAGCCGGTCCTCATCGTCAGCGAATCGAATGGGCTGGCCCGTAGGGGAGCCTGCATCAATTTCACCACAGTAGAAGAACACCTCAAACTGGAGATCAACAAGAGCGCCATCGATCAAAGAAACCTGCGCGTCGCCTCCGAGCTGCTTGAGCTCGCGACGATCATAAAATAAACAACCATGACACCTCTAAACGCTGCATTGAGATGCTTGAAACTGGGGAAGCCCTGCGTGATCTTCCTTTTGAGCTTTAGCGCCCGGGCCTATAGCCAGAAAGATACGGGCAGGCTGGAGAACCTGAGCCTGAAAGCGCTGCTCAACGTGAAGATCACGACGGCCAGCAAGACGTCGCAGGACCAGGAGACCGCTCCCGCCACCGTCATCGTCGTGTCGCAGGAGCAGATCAGGATGCGCGGCTACCAGTCGCTGCTCGACCTGCTCTATGACCTGCCCGATATGAAAGTGGACGACAAGGTGCGGTCGCACCTTGATAATAATTTTACGCTGCGCGGCACCCCGGGACAGGAGAAATTTGTGATCCTGCTGGACGGGGTCAGGATATCATCCCCCACCAACGAAACGATGCCCATACTCGAGAACTACCCCGTCTACCTGGCCGAGCAGGTGGAGATCGTGGTGGGACCCGCGTCGGCGCTGTATGGTGCGGACGCTGTCAGCGGCGTGATCAATATCATTTCCCGAAAAGCTTCCTCGCGAAAACCGACCACGATCGACGCGGCTACCACGGCCGGCGTGTATGGGTATACCAACAGCACGCTGCTGGTCGCCCAAAAGATCAACGAGGGGACCAGTCTCGTCGCCGGAGGACAATATTGCTATAATCAGGGCGCGGACTATACCAAAATATACAAGGACGACCCGCTGTTGAATACGTCCGGACACTCTACCGGGACCTTCAATACAATTTACGGACCGATGACGCCGACGACTCCTTTCAGCCACACCATCGGGATGCCGCAAAAGTCCTACAATTTCTATGCTTCCCTGCAGGCTCGCGAGTTCTCTTTTTCCGTATTCCGCAACTATGCGCAGACCCCCAACTCTTATGAAGAGAACCCGAATAACGCGATCTATAACAAGAGTGTGTTCATGGGGCAGGCGATCACCATGGCCAACGCCTCGTACAAAAAGATGTCTGGCCCGCTGACCTCAACGACAACGTTGATGGCAAGCGAATATTCAATGAATCCGAGATCCAACTACCGGAATGTTTTTTCGGGTATGGAGCCGGCCTATAAATACTCTTTTGGCTCTCTCGTGAAAGTCGAGGAGCAACTGGACTGGAAGGCCTCTTCGAAGCTCAGTCTGACGGGTGGCGCTACCTACGAGAGCTACTATTCCATTCCGACGAGCGCGGACCTGGACGCGCCCGTGAACTCTGACGGAGCCTTGCAGGGCATCTATATCGGCACCAAGAGCTACTACCGTCCCAACGGACTGCCCGCACAATTCTACGTGCTGAAATATAACAATATCGGCACCTATGTCCAGGCTCAGTATTCACCGGCCCATGCCATCAGCTTTACGGCAGGAGCCCGCTTCGACATCAACTCCCGGTACGGCAATACCTTCAACCCGAGGGTAGGGGCCATCTACCGGCTTACGGACAGGTCCACCATAAAGGTGCTGTATGGGACGGCGTTTCTCGCTCCCACCACCTTCGACTGCTATGCGTACTACGGGGCGCTGGTCACGACGGACTCGGGGAAGACCTATCACGCCGATTTCATGCACCTGCCCAATCCCAACCTGAAGCCGATCACTTCCAAAAATGCCGAGATCAGCGTCCAGCAATACCTGACGAGCAATCTCAGCCTGACACTGGATGCTTACTATACCCATCTTTCGGGTCTGCATGCGTTCGCCAATGACAATGCTACGACGCATTTGTACAATAACCAGTTCGAAGGGATACCGGTAGGCTATGTAGAGGTATTCGTCAACCAGAACGACCAGCGGACATACGGAGGCAGCATCCAGCTCAGCTTCGATCAGTACCTGGGAAGATTCCACTTCAGCTCGTGGCTGTCGGCAAGCTATGTAGGCGGGAATATCGATTATAACCAGCCGGGGTCGAACGGCCCCGACAAAGCGCAGCTGGAGTTCATTTCTCCGTTGAGTCTGAAGATGGGCACGGACGTCAGGGCGGGTAAGTTCTCCATTTCGCCTCGTCTCATCTGGATGGGCAGCCAGCATCTGTCGGGGATCAGCGACACGTCCGGACCGGTGCTCAGGCGACAGACCATTTCAGGGTATACGCTGCTGAATATCTCGGCGCGCTACGAGGTGGGAAAAAGGCTGTCGGTGTTTGCCAACGTAACCAACGCGCTCGACCAGCACTATAGAAGCGTTGCTTTTAATATGGACCTGAGCAAGAAGGATACCGAGCTATTTTATGGACAGCACGAAGACCCGATACGGGTATATGGAGGTGTAAATATTAAATTTTAAGATGACCGTCAGCATCAAAAAGAGGATATATGGGAGCTTTGCTTTGTTCGTGGCCCTGTTCGTGATCAACGGGGTCATCACGGTCATTACGCTGAACAGCAACAAGCGGTCTGCCGAACGCCTTTCGAGCGTGATCGATCCTTCGCTGCAGGCTATGGAAGACTTCAAGAAGGTGCTGCTCGAATCCAAAATGTATATCACCAACTGGGTATTCCTGCGCTATAGCCAGGATGATAAAGAGCGCCTGAAGAGGCTGCATGCCTCCGACTACGCCGAGCTGAAGACCAGGCTCGACGCCTGTGCGGGGCAGTGGAAGAGCGTCGACTGGGTGGACAGCCTGCATAAGATATATATCGGATTCAACCGGCTGCTGTACATCGAAAGGACCATCATGAGCTCGCTGAAGGAGTTCAAAGACTACGACGACCCGGTGATCAAACTGGAAGCCGAGCGACAGGTGGAGGACGAGATACTCCCGCGCACCGCGGCGCTGATCAGCGACATGAACAGGATCATCTCCTTCGGGCAAAAGCTCCGGAATCAGGAAAATGCGCGGCTCGAACGGTCGTCTACGCTGCTGAGGAACATGATCATCGTGCTGGCCATCACTATTATCCTGGCAGGCGTGTTCCTTTCCCTGTATATGGCCAGGGTGATCGTCAGTCCGATTCTCAAGATCAAAGGCATCGTAAAGGACCTGGGGAGAGGGGTTATCCGCACAGTAAGAGGGGAGCACGGCGAGGACGAGATCGGAGGGATGATCCAGGCTGTCAATCATCTCTCGGACAGCCTGCACAGGACCGCGTACTTTGCATCCGAAGTGGGCACCAGGAATTTCGACATTCCCTTCCAGCCGCTGAGCGAAGAGGACCTGCTGGGGAAGGCCCTTATCTCCATGCGCGACAACCTGAAGAAGGGGGAGGCGGAGCTGCTGGCCATCACCGAGGACCTCAACAAAAAGGACAAGCTCCTTCAGGCCGTAGGGACGGCGATGCACGAGCTGGTCAGCAATACCAATTTCGAGACCTCTATCGGGAATGCCATCCGGATACTGGGTTTCCAGATGAAAGTAGACGCAGTGGAGACCTACTTTAATTATACGGACGAAGGGACAGGGAAGGTCGACGTACACCAGCTGGCGAGCTGGACCAGGAGCACGAATAAGGTCAGGTATCACGCCGGGGATGACGGTCATGTGCATTCTTTTTTTACACCCGGGACACAGCAGACGCTGGAGAAGGGCAAGGTCTTCTTTAAAGACGCCCTTACGGTCATACCCGTCAATGCCTCGGGGAGGCTTTGGGGTTTTGTCTGCATCCATGACGAAAGTCAGCAACGGAAGTGGACGAAGGCAGAGCTGTCTATCCTCGAGTCTTTTTCGGGAACCCTTGGGGCGGCCATTGACCGCATCCAGATGGAACAGCAGAAGAACAATGCGGAGGCCGCCAGCTTCGCCAAGAGCGAATTCATGGCCAATATAAGCCACGAGCTGCGGACGCCGATGAACGGGATCATCGGATTCACAGACCTGCTGCTGACCTCACAGCTCACGCGGATGCAAAGGGATTACCTGCAGAACGTCAGCAAATCGGCCTATAACCTGTTGAACATTATCAATGATATTCTGGATTTCTCTAAGCTGGAAGCCGGCAAGCTGATGATCGACTGTGCGACCTTCCGGCTGGGAGAGCTCATCGAGGAAGCGGCCGATATCCTGTCGATAAAGGCACAGGAAAAGGGGCTCGAGCTCATCTGCAATACCGATATCGGCCTGCCGTCGCAGTTCTCCGGCGACGAGATGCGGATAAGACAGATCCTCATCAACCTCATCGGCAACGCCATTAAGTTCACGGCAGAGGGAGAGGTCAGCGTCGCGGCCCGGATGACAACGCCGGCATACGACAAGGACGGGAAGAGGTACGCCGACGTGGAAATATCGGTAAAAGACACAGGCATCGGGATCAGCCCGGGCAAGCTGGACAAGATATTCGAAAGCTTTACCCAGGTGGATTCTTCCACTACCCGGCATTTCGGGGGGACGGGTCTTGGTCTGACGATCTCGCGGCGGCTGGCCGAGCTGATGGGAGGAGACCTCGTCGTGGCAAGCCAGCCGGGCAAGGGGAGCTCGTTCACCCTGCGCCTGCCGTTGGAAGTCATCGACGACCAGCCCCGGACCGATCTTGTTACAAAAGAGCTGCTGCGCAAGGTGCTGATCGTCGACGACAATGCTACCAATTGCGAATTCCTCCTCGGCGTTTTTGGCTATCTCGCGATACCGGCTGTCGCCTGTCGCAGCGGGGCTGAAGCGCTGGCGGCGATCGCCACGGCCAAAGATGAGCCCTTCGACCTCATACTCACCGATCACCAGATGCCGGGAATGGACGGGATCGAGCTGGTGCAGAAGATCAGGGCGGCTGCTGGCAGCCCCGACCAGCCGGTCATCATGATGCTGTCGTCGCTGGAGAAGAACAATTTCCTGGCGCAGGCCGAGAAGATCGGCATCCGCAAATTCCTCTCCAAGCCGGTAAAGCTGAACGAGCTGCTGGGAGTGCTGTCGCGGGTCTTCGAGGGGACGGGCGGGGAGAAAGAGCTGGTTCCTGCCGCACCCAAAATAAAAAGATACGCACACCGGAACAAGATACTGGTCGCGGAGGACAACGAGCTGAATATGGAGCTTATCGCTGAGATACTGAACAGAATGGGAATGGACGTGATCCGGGCCGGCAATGGGGAAGAGGTCATCGCCAAGCTGATGGAACACGCGCCGGCCATGGTGCTGATGGACCTGAATATGCCGGTGATGGATGGGTATACGGCTACGGCCGAGATACGTAAGTCGCCGAGTCCGTACTGTGATGTGCCCGTCATCGCGTTGACGGCCGACGCCATGAAAGAGGACAGGGAACGATGTCTCAGGATGGGGATGGATGATTTTATCTCAAAGCCTTTCCGGATCGAAGAGCTGGAAGCTGTCATGAACAATTATTTGCCCGAGTAAGCGCCTTCCCTAATTCTTCAAAAACTCATTTGTATAGCTGATGCCAGTTCCCGTGACGGTTATCCAATAGACGCCATGGGCCAGGCCGCTTACCCGAATATCAGTTGCAGACGCGGCGGTCACTGACTGCAATAGTACCTGTCCGCGGGCATCGATCAGCCGGATGGTCATCAGGCCGGAAGGATTTGGGACAACGACGTGCAGGACGTCGGTCGCCGGATTGGGATATATATTCAGCGAGACCTCGGGTCGCGTAGTCTGGTTGACAGTGCGTATGCCCGAATAGGCGATGCTGCCGTCCTCGTTGACCATCGCCAGCCGGTAATAGCTGGTTCCCGTCAGAGGAGAGGCGTCCGTGAATTCATAGGCATCGCTGCTGTTCGACGTCGCGGCGACTGAGCCGATGGACGAAAAGTGAATGCCGTCTCCCGCCCGTTGGATATCGAAGCGGCTCATGCCTGACTGCTCTGTAACGTTCCAGTCGAGGCTGCTGCTGCTGCCCTGACGGGTGGCGGTAAAAGAGCCAAGCACGACCGGCAGTATGATCGGCGAGCTGCTGTACAGGAGGGTGTAGTATCCGTTAGCCAGGTTGGCGGCGGGCAGGTTAAAGGATACGGTATTCCCGGCGACGGTGGTAGAGGTAGTCGATATCAGCTGATTGGCGCCCGTGGCAAAGGTCCCGTCGGTACTGTTGTAAAGCAGGGCATAGGTAGACGTCGCAGAGGGTGCGCCCAGACCGCTGTTATAGTCGGAAAAATTGAAGCTCAGCGTTAGAGCGCCTGCTGCCGTGCCGCCTGTCTTTTGTACGTCCCACGAACGGTTCCAGCGGGTCATCGGGGACGAGCTTTTGATACCTGCAACGGTTGCGTTGGCAATGACCGTATTGCTTTGTGCGTTGTGCGCAGCCATTACATAGCCTGCGTTCTGCAGGAAGTCGGCGGCGGTGGTGCCGCTGCTGAATCCGAGGCCATCGGTAGAGCCGGCGACGTCGGTGAGGAAATTATCTGTAGCGCTGGTATAGCCGATGCCGACCAGGTTGGTCCTGTAGGTCGTTGCTGACGGCGCCGTATATCCGCTGACGCTGACCGTCTGGTTCCATGCTGCGGAGAGATAGTTCTCCAGTATGACGCGCTGGGTGGTATTGAAAGCTGTATTGTAGATCAGCAGCTCGGACATCGTACCCGAGAAATAATTGTCAGCTGCCCAGTTGCTGCGGCCGATGAAGTTGGAGGTGCGGGTTATGGAATTGGGTAAATGGGTCTGGCTCGAACCGGCGGCGCCGCTGGCCGTCAGAGAGGAGCCCGCCACGTAGTGAGCAACGTTCTGGAGCGATCCTGCGGCGCCTGCCTGCTGTACTGCCTCATACAGGTTCTCAGATAAGTTGACGATCGCGCCGGCCGGAGGTGTCGTATAGGTCTGGTCGCCGGCGCCACCATTCCATCCTTCATAGTATGACTGGGCGGTGTTGCTGTTGCGGCCCATCATAAAATTGTTCGATGCCTGGCCGTTGCCGAAATCATAGATGCGCTGCCAGCCCTGTACCGTTTGCGGCGCGCTGTAGCTGACCATCGCGAAGCTGCTGACGCCACCCGTAAAAGAGATCGTGGACGGCATGCTGGCGAGGCTGAGGTATTGTGAGCTCGTAGACGTGAACGTTAGTGCAGGTTTGCCCGAAGGGCTGCCTGCAGCGCCATAGACGGGTGAGTTGGCGGCGGCGGCCTGTTGGAAATTAAAGCCGTTGGGGCTTTGGTCGACCCAGCTGCTTACCTGATTTGATGCGTTCATGGTGAGGGAGCTGCTGTTGGCGGCGTTCAGCCAGAGGAGGAGGCTGCTGCTACCCATCCCACCGGGATAATAGTGCTGGGCCTGAAGGTTCAAAGTGCTAAGACAGAATGCAAGAATGTAGATGTTCTTCATAGATACTGGCGTTGTGGCCTTCATTAAACAAATCTGGTACTAGAATTTAAATCGATTGATATTTAAGATTATAGAGAATTATAATATTGTTATTCTATCCCTTTTTGGGAATTTTGTACCTTTTTAGGATTGAGTCCAGGGCAACGGACGGCGGGATCACGATGAGGGAGCGGTCCCAAAAAAGATTTTATATACATCGGATAATTATGTATAATTGTCTTATGATTAAAAAGGCAATTATCGGCAGCGGTATACTGGCGCTCGTCTCGTTGATTGCGGGCCGGCTGCTGGAACGTCTTCATTCACCATTGACGGATTTCACGAGAATAGTCTGCTTTCCCGCGTTGACGCTTATTTTTTTGGTTTGCCTTTTCGTCGCGCCTGTCAGGAGGATAAGCGCCAGTCCGGTGACGAGGAATATTTTCCGGTGGCTGAGGGTGGCGGGTCTCCTGTGGATATCCTTCATTTTGCTCGCTGTGTTCTGGCCGCGGTCATACGGTACGCCGCCGCCGCAGTATAGATCGGATATCCGCTACTGGGACCTGCCGACGGGCTCGCGGATCGCCTACACGCTGATCCCGGCGAAAGGCGTAAAGAAACGCAATCCCATTATCTATCTGCAGGGTGGTCCGGGGGGAACCGTGGACAACGGTTTGATCCGCATCCTGACGCCCCTTTCGGAAGAAGGTTATGATGTTTATTTATACGACCAGATCGGCAGCGGCTGGTCGGGCCGGCTGGGCAATATCAGCGACTATACTGCCGACAGGCATAAGCGTGACCTGGAGGCTATTGTCCAAAAGACAGGAGCAGAAAAGGTGATCCTGATCGGCCAGTCCTGGGGCGCTATCCTGCCTGGACCTTTTTCCAAATCATAAGCTGGTCGTTGTGCCCGGCGCCGGGCACGGCATATTTATCGAGCAGCCGGAGAAATATCTTTCTACGATCAGGGCATTTCTACTGACATCGAAATAAGTAAACACGGCTGCGAACTGCAGTCTTATACGCGACGCGTATGAAGGATACGGTTCGCGTATCTCCGAAAAAGATTTTAGTGGTATTGACTTGGATTTTCAGTTTGGGGAATATACATTCGCTATCGGTAACCAATATCCTATTAGAAACCGGAAATCCCTACCTTATGAACCATGCAAACCTATCCCGGGCGTATGCGCCTTCGAGTTCTCTTTTTCTCCTCATCATCTTATTGTTGCCCAGCTTCCGAACGACTGCCCAGACCATGGACAGCACAGATATGCCCGTACTCTGGCTGCGTGCGGACAGCGGCGCTTCGGGCGGAGCCACGTGGAAGGATTTTACCGGCCACGGCTATGACGGGACCTTTCTGGGCATGGGGCCGCGGAAGACCGTGGCGCTCAACTATAACCCCGCGTTGTGGTTCAACGGGACGGACGACTCCGTCCGTATCCTTTACAATCCCGATAGTCTTTCGGAGATGACCTATATGGCGGTGTTCGTGCCGGCAGACGAAGCCGAGGAGGCCGTGTGGGGTACGGGTGCCGCGCTGCTGCGCAATACCCTGATCTCGACACGGCGTGTATACGGTCCCGATAGTACGGCCGATACGCTGGTCACTTCGCCGCACGCGGCTACGCTGGCCACCGTGCTGCAGACCTGGCAGCGCGGCGATAGCATTGCGCCCAGCCCTTCGGCCTACCTGGTGGTGGGTAGATCGGGTGCGCTGCCGTCCTTCAAAGGCATGCTGGCCGAGCTGCTGGTCTTCGACCGGAGTCTGGACGTCCTGACCCAGGTGCAATATGAGACGTATCTCGCGATCAAATACGGGATCCCGCTGACCAAAGGCAATTATGTCAGCGCGGGGCAGACTGTGCTCTGGGACGCCAACAAGAACAAAGAGTACTCCAGCCGCATTGCGGGCCTGGGCCGGGAGAACTATTTTGCGCTGCAGCAGCGGCAGGCCGTCAGCGCAGTAGACGCCGACAGCGTCCTGGTACTGAGCCGCGGCGATCTGAGACCGACAAACGCCGCCAACACGGACAGCATGAAGAGCGGCAGCTACCTGGTCTGGGGCGATAACAACAAAGCTCTTTCGGTAAAGCAGACCCCCGACGGGCAGCTCCAGCTGCTCAACCGCGGCTGGCTGATGGCCGCCAACGGAGTGGACAGCATATCCGGCGTGACGACCGTCCGCCTCAACAAAAAGAATTTCCCTGCCAGCGCCAACGGCTATTGGCTGGTGCTCAACACCGGTGGCTATGCCGGCTTCCCCGTTGACAGCCTGACCTATTATTTACCGGATTCGGTTGCCGGCGACAGCCTGGTATACTACCGGCACGTCCGCTGGGACCCGGATCATTCGGGCAAGGACCTGTTCGGCTTTGCGCAGGGAGCCAGCCTGCTGCTCAAGCTGCACGTGCTGGATAGTCCTACCTGCGAGAACCCGTCGCTGGGCAGAGCTATGCTACAGGCCATCGGGGGCCAGGGTCCCTATGCCTATCGCGTGATGAATGCCGGTGGCGATCTCCTGGCGTCGGGGATGATCACCGACCCGACGGCGGGCGCGCCGGTCGGGAACCTGGGGATGGGCAGCTATACGATATTGCTCAATGACGCGAAAGGCAACCAGTCGCTGCGTCGGCTGACCATGTCCGTGCCACAGGCCGAGGCGCTGACCTTCGGAATGGCGGCCAGCCAGGTCCTGCCGGTGGCGGGATCGCTGCTGCTGGATGCGTCGGCAAATATTCCATCGGGCGCCGCGCAGAGCTACCAGTGGACGGGCAGCAACGGTTTCAGCTCGACCTCTCCGTCTATCTCCGTAAGCGAACCGGGCACGTACAGCGTCGCCGTGACGAGCGTGGCGGGCTGCGTATTCCGTGATACGGTGACGGTCAGCGGGGACGCCGGGCAGCGTATCGGCGTATATCCCTCGCCTTCTGTGGATGGTAACTTTACGGTCAGCGTTTCGCTGCCCGAGGCTGGCCCCATATCCGTTGGCATCTATGACCTCAACGGGAACAAAGTGCAGGAGATGGCCGGCAACCGCAACAGCGAATACCGCCTCCCCGGGCACCTGACCACACCCGGAGTATATATGATCATGGTGAAGACCCCGCACGGCGTCGAGAGCCGCAAACTGATGATCCTCTAACCCCAATCGTTAACACTTATCCATGTCCCATGAAAAGGATTTTTACCCCTTCTATTCTATTTTTTGTCCTTATTGCTTCGGGCGTATATGCCAATGCTCCGGGCGATAGGGCCAGGCGTCGCATCTATGCCGCGACCCAGTCGGAAGCTTCCATCGGCGTCAGCGTGACTGGCGCTGCGGACAACCCGGTCGATAATCTCTTCCACGTGTATCTGTCTGCGCCGCTGACCGGCAACGAGCGGGTCTGGCTGAGCTATGACCTGGACGGTGTGCAGGACTATACGGCCGTCAGCCGCAGCATCAACGACCAGCTGGCGATGGGTGGGTATTTTGTCCGGAGGCGATCGGGTTGGGAACACCAGCGTGAGCAGGTGAGCGCATCCTGGCTGCGACAGGGAGACAATGTTGTCCGGTTTGGTCTGCCGGCAGGCGCGACCTATGGGTACCGGGTAAAGAACCTGGCGATCGAGGTGGACCGGGTCTTCCCGAGCGGAGCGAAGGGAATGAACGAGGAGGAGCGAGGGACGACGCTCCGACGAAGTTCCACGCTGGTGGTGACCCGCCAGTCGATGCCCCGGTATGCGGACAAGGGATATGTGGAGGGTTTTGTGACGGGGGCGGGCAGGTCCAGGGCACGTGTGACCATCGACGGGAGTGAGGTAAGGCTATGGAAGGGTGCTTTCGAGGCTATCGCTCAGCGGCCAGCGGATTCGGCGGGCGACTGGGAGTCGACCATCGAAGTGAGCTATCCCGACGGGAGAAAGCAGCAGCGGGTTGTCCGCTTTGCAGGCGAGCAGACCGCCGAGTATACATTTGGACTGGAAAGGGTGGTGATACATACGCAGCGGAGGCTAGTGGCCGGCCAGTCGGCGGTGCTGGCTGTGGGGACGGCGGCTATTGCGATCCCCGGAGGCGCTTTACGGACCGATGCCACGGTGAGCGTGACGGCATTGCGGACGATGGACCTGCCGGCGCTCGACCAGGGAATGGTGAACGTGACGGCCGGCTATGGCGGGTATCGATTCCTGCCACACGGGACGAAGTTTGTGCGGGATGCCAGCCTGAACCTGGGCTATGATCCGGCGCTGATCCCCGAGGGGTATACCGAGAAGGATATACGAACCTATTATTTTGACGAAAAGAGGGGCCATTGGATGGCGCTGCAGCTGGACAGTACGGCGGCAGGGACCGTCCACTCGCGGACGGGCCACTTCACGGATATGATCAATGCGGTGATCAAAGTACCGGAGTCGCCGCAGGTGGAGGCGTATAATTCTACGTCTATAAAAGGGATCAAGGCGGCCGATCCGAGTACTGCCGTCAACCTGATCGACCTTCCAAAGGCAAACGCGATGGGGAATGCTTCGCTGGGCTATCCTATCGAGCTTCCTGCGGGCCGTCACGGCCTGCAGCCGGCGTTGACGATCTCCTATAACAGTGGCGGAGGCGACGGCTGGCTGGGTGTAGGCTGGGAGCTTTCTGTCCCTTCTGTTTCCATTGACACCCGCTGGGGTTCACCCCGTTGGGACCCGCAGAACGAGACCGAGACCTATTCGATGAGCGGCGAACAGCTCAGCCCGGTTGCGCACCGCGGCGATCTGGCGGCGAGGACATCGGAAAAACAGTTCTATCCGCGCGTGGAAGGAGCCTTCGATAAGATAATCCGTCATGGCAACAGCCCCCAGACCTACTGGTGGGAAGTGACCAACAAGGAAGGTACCCGATTCTTTTACGGTGGGGACCCTTCCACCGGCGCAGATCCTTCCTGCACGCTCAGCGATGCTTCGGGCAATATCGCCCACTGGGCGTTGCGCGAAGAGCTGGATCTGCACGGCAATTTCATTCATTATATCTATACAAAGGTAAGTGACGCAGGCGTGAGCGGCAGCCAGGTGATGGGCGTACAGCTATATCTCAGCAAGATCACCTACACGGGATACAATGGGACGGAAGGACGCTATTCGGTCCTTTTCGGACGGGACCGCGATGTGGATGGGCATACCACCCGCAAGGACGTGAACATTACCGGAGTCAACGGGTTCAAGCAGGTGACGGCCGATCTTCTCCGAAGGATAGACGTGCAGCTGGACGGCACGGATATCCGGCACTATGAGCTCAACTATAAGGAAGGCGCCTTTTACAAGACGCTGCTGGCCGGCATCAGCCAGTATGACGCAGCGGGCAACTTCTTCAACCAGCATACCTTCGACTATTACAACGACATAGCCTCCGGCGGAGCGCTGGTGCCGCTGGCCACGGCGCAATCCTGGGCCGTGGGCTCGGACGGCGTGCATGGAGGCATGCTGACGCATCTCAGCGGATTTACGGACGAAGCCTCGGCGCTTAGCGGAACATCGAATAACGATATCAGCGGAGGCGTTACGATATCGGTAGGACTTGGCGGCGACGTCTCGACCAAGCTCAATTCAGTAGGCGCCTCCTTCAGCTATTCGCAGTCCCAGAGCAAGGGCCTGCTGACGATGATCGACGTCAACGGTGACGGACTTCCGGACAAGCTCTTTTACGATGCGGGCACCGATGCCCTGTATTACCGACCGAACCTATCGGGAACTACGGGCAGGACGAGCTTTGGCGAGAGGGTCGCCATCACCGGTATCAGCGTGTTCCAGAAAGACAAGTCTTCCGGTTATAACGTCGGGTTGGAAGCCGTGGCGCTGACGGCGCTGATGGCCGGCGCCAATGCGGGCCTGACGACCAATACGACGACCATTTATTTTGTCGAGGCCAATGGCGACGAGCTGATCGATATCGTCAAGGACGGGCAGGTATACTTTAATCATATAGATACGGCCTCGGGGCAGATCACGTTCACGCCGACCAGCGCGGGGACACCCAGTCCCGTCTTTGCCGGGGTGACGATCAGTAAGGATCTCGTCGATCCCGCAGAGCTGGCGGCCGACAGACAGCAGGCGATCGCACAGAATCCTCTGCAGGATATCGTGCGGATGTGGCAGGCGCCTTACAGCGGGACGATCAACGTGACGGCGCCCGTGCAGCTGCTGCCTTCGAATGACCCTGATCGGGCTTCGACGCCGGCAGACGGCGTGCGGGTGGCCGTGCAGCTTCGCGGAACCGAGCTCTGGAGCCAGACCATCGGGCCGGATGACTATTCCGTCCATCAGCCGACCGGGCTGACGGGGCTGTCGGTGCAGAAAGGGGACCGGATCTATTTCCGTGTGGGCTCTATTGAGAACGGCTCTTATGATTCGGTGAACTGGTCGCCTATGATCGACTACGCAGGCAAAGACCTGGGCGTCACGGATGCCAATGGCAGGACCCTTTATCATTTTGACGCCGGTAAAGAATTTATTCTGAGCAGCGCTCAGACGCTGACGCCGCCGGTCAACGGAACGGTGCATATCGGCGGAGCCTTTGTCAAACCCGTGACCACCGACGACGTGACGCTGATGGTCCGGCAGACTGACGCCAGCGGCGTTGTCACCACGATCTGGCAGCAGACCTATGCGAAGGATCAGGCGGTGAATACTACGATCTCCCTGGATAATATTTCGGTCAGCAACAGCGATCAATACAGTTTTTGGGTAGTATCGCCCACCAACATCGACTGGCCGGCAGTGTCCTGGCAACCGGTGATGACCTTTACCGGCGTATCCGATCCCTCCATCGACCTGACCCAAACGGCCATTCAGTCGGCTGCCGTGCCAAAGTATACGATACTGGCGAACGGGCTGCAGCCGAGCCTGCCCTATAAGGTCGCGTTGGGAGACGCCGCCGTGCATACCATTACGGTGACCCCGCAGCTGACGATCAACACGCTGGCTGCGACCGGGCAGGCAGGACTCGGCACGGTCGTATTCTCCGTCAAAGAGCAGGGCGTATTGCTCGGAGAGATCAGCATGCCGGTGCAGAACGGCGCACTGCAGCCCGGCAACTATGCGCTGAACGTCGCCGTCCGCAACAATGACCAGCTCTATATCGAGTACCACGTCGCCAATGACGCACTGGCTGCTGCCATCACCAGTGCAACGGCTGCGATCAGCGGAGATATTACGGACCAGGCGCCGGCGGGCCTGTGGTCGTCTGTTCCGAAGAATGGAAAGGAAGAAGATATCATATTCGGCAGTTTCTACCGTGGCTGGGGGCAGTTCGCCTGGAATGGTAATGACGGCCATGAGACGCAGCCTATCGATGAGGGACAGCTGAAACCGAGCGACCAGATCGCGCAGAAGGCGAATATCGACCCTACGGCCCTCTCACAGCAGCGCGGTGATCAGCTGACGCCATCGCAAACGTACGATCCAAAGCTGGACCAGTTCATCATCCTGGTGGCTGCCGGCGGCCAGCAACGCTGGGCCGGCTATGACCCGGAAGTATTTGTCAAAGGCGCTAATATGAACAGCAGCCGGGTAGGACAAAAGGATGTCAGCCCGCTGGTGATCAATACTGGCGGCGGGACGGGTACACCCGGCATCGACAAGGTAAGCAAGGTGACCAGCACCTCTTATACTCTTGGGATCAGTGTATTCGGAGGCCTCGGTGGAGCCAGCGGCAGCTTGTCCACCAGCACATCGAAGACGCTCACCGACTTTATGGATATGAACGGTGACCGGTATCCCGACGTCGTTAGCCAGCAGATGATCCAGTACACCGACGCCCGGGGCGGTCTGTCTAACAGGACGGCTTCCAACAGCCAGGTGCAGAAGACAGGCAGCACGACCACCGGAGCGAGCCTCACGGGCTCCTCCTATATCCCTACCTCTGTGTTCCGGAGGACGCCTAACGGTGACGTGCACACAGATGCGGGGAGCGCGTCGACCAATGCCGGCTCGGCAAAGTTCAGCGTTACAGGCAACGCGGGAGTTATGACAGGAAGCAACCAGTCAAGTTTCCTTTACCTCGATATGAATGGCGACGGCCTGCCCGACCGGGTCGATCAGGCCAATCGTCTGGTAGCGCTGAACCTTGGTTATGGATTTGCGCCGGAGGAGGACTGGGGTTTCAACCAGGTGCAGCAGGGCGGTAGCAATTCCTTCAGCGGGGGTGCGGGTCTGGGATATAATTTCGGCCAGAACAGCATCTCGGTTGGCGTAAGCCTCTCGCGCAGCGACAATGCCACCAGCCTTTCTCTCCAGGATATGAATGGGGACGGCCTGCCCGACCTGGTTACGACAGGATCTTTCGCGGGCGGCGCGCTGCAGGTCAGGCTGAACACCGGCAACGGGTTCAGCACAGACGTGCTTACCTGGACGGGCGCAACTGCCATCAACACCAACAGCAGCACCACCGAGTCCGCCAACTTCGCCTTCACGGTAGGCTTCACGCTCTTCGGTACAGTCAAGTTTACGGTCAACCCGAGTTTCAATACCGGCGACGGTATGGCCCGGGACCTGGCAAAGATCCAGGATATCAATGGCGACGGTTATCCGGATTATATCAGCTCGACCAGGGACAACAACCTGACCGTAGCCCTGTCGACGATCGGACGTACGAACCTGCTGCGGACCGTGAGCCGGCCGATGGGCGCCGTCTTTACGCTGGATTACCAGCGGATGGGCAACACGTATGCCATGCCTAACAGCGTCTGGACACTGACGTCACTGAAAGTATATGACGGGTTCAAAGGTGATGGTCCGGATACGCTGCTTACGACCTTCGACTATGCCGGCGGCCATTTCGACCGTGATGAGCGCGAATTCTATGGGTTTTCGACCATCCACACCTACAGGCATGACGCCGCACATAACAACACGGTCTATTCTCTGAATACAGAAACATTCAGCAACGATAACTACTACACCAAGGGCGCGGTATTGTCCCAGCTGGAACAAGACGGCGATGGAAAGAAGTACAACGAGACGATCAATACATTCGAGCTGCACGACGTCCTTACCGGCGCGATACTGCCCGATGCCTATAAGACCAATAATGCCGGCGCGGCTTTCGTTGCGCTGAGCCGGACGGACAAGCTCTTCTATGAAGGTCAGCCCAGTGCGGGTAAGACCACTTATCTGACGTATGGCTATGACGCGAAGGGCAACGTTACTCAATACACCGATTTTGGCGACGCCGGTGCGGGGGATGATATCAGCGCTGCGATCACCTATTACAATGTGAGCGACAAATACATTGTCTCGTCGCCGAAGTCGATACTGGTGACAGGCTCCGGCGTTACCTACCGAAAGAGGGAAGCCGCCATCAATACACAAACCGGCGACGTCACCCAGGTGCGCAGGTTCCTGGCTGATGGGGGCGTTGCGGTCGACGACATAGCCTACGACGGCTATGGCAACCTGATCAATATTACGGGTCCTGCCAACGCCAAAGGCCAGCGCTTCCGCGAAGACTATGTCTTCGATGACCAGGTCCATCAATTTATCGTGAAGGCGAGCAACAGCTATGGCTACAGCTCGCAGACCTCCTACGACTACCGTTATGGTCATCCGCTGAGCACGACAGACCTGAACAACAATACCATTCAGTACCGGCTGGACGATCTGGGCAGGGTGTCTCAGATAACCGGTCCGTATGAGCTGGCCGCAGGAGTGCCGTACACCATCCGCTTTGACTATCACCCCGGGTCTGCTATTCCCTGGGCGCATACTGCCCACTACGATCCAGCTCATCCGGGCAATGACCTGGAGACGGTGACCTTTATGGATGGACTCGAAAGACTGCTGCAGACAAAGAAGGATATCGCCATCTTCCAGGGCGCGGGTAAGACCGACAGGGAACAAATGGCAATTTCAGGCCGTATCCTCTTTGACGGGTTGGGCCGGCAGGTGGCTAAATATTATCCGGTGGCGGAAGACAAGGGCAACGAAAACGTTTTCAACGCGAGCTTCGATAACATCAGTCCTACGCTCACCACCTATGACGTGCTCGACCGGGTGCTGACGACTACGCTGCCCGATGGGTCGGTAACGCAGCATACCTATGGCTTTGGCAACGACCGTCAGCAGCAGGTGCAGTTCAGCACGAAGACACAGGATGCCAACGGGAAGATCACCGAGGAGTTCACCAACGTGCGCGGGCTGGTCATGGCCGACAAGAGCTATACGGCCAACGGGGGTGTCTGGAACAGCTTCACCTACGATGCCATCAACCAGCAGCTGACGGCTTCCGACGATATCAACGCCACGACGTCATCACAGTATGATATGCTGGGACGCCGGGTTAGCCGTACCCATCCGGATGAGGGGACCACACAATATTCCTACGACCTGGCGGGCAATCCTACGAAGATGGTAACGGCCGATCTCCGGAAGGACAGCATGGCTATTACCTACACGTATGATTTCACGAGGGTCACAGACATCAGCTATCCTAAAAACCCTGAGAACAATGTGCACTATACCTATGGCGCGGCCGGGGCCGCCTTCAACCGGGCAGGCAAGGTCGTGGTCCAGGAAGATGCTTCCGGTGCGCAGGAATTCTTCTATGGACCTCTTGGAGAAACCGTGAAGAATGTCAGGACGGTGGTGATCCCGAGACACGGTCAGCAAACCTATGTGACCCAGTTCGGTTATGACACCTGGAACCGACTCACTTCGATGATCTATCCCGACAGCGAGGTAGTCAGCTATAATTATAACGTCGGGGGCTTATTACTGACCATGAGCGGTAATCGCAACGGGCAGGTGACCAGCTATGTGCAGCAGATGGGCTATGACAAGTTCGAGACCCGTGTTTACATGGGCTATGCCAACGGCACCCAGACCAATTATACCTATGAGCCCGACCGCCGGCGGCTGCAGAACTTAGTCGTCACCAATGGCAACGGCAAGGGCAACGGGCGGCGGATAATGGACAACAGCTATGTGTATGATAAGGTAGACAATATCCTCAGCCTTGCCAATAATGCACCCGTACCGGCAAGCAACCTGATGGGCGGGTCCACACAATACGGATTTACCTATGACGATCTCTACCGGCTGACTGCCGCCAGCGGATCTTTCAAAGGACCCCACGAGCAGGATCGCTATAGCCTGACCATGGAATACAATACGGTAGGCAGCATTACCCGCAAGACGCAGACCAGTGACAAGAGCCCCAACGGGAATAAATGGATCCCGCAGAAGAAGACGACCTATGACTATTCCTATACCTATGATCCGAATCAGCCGCATGCAGCGACCCATATCGGCCGGCAGACCTATACCTATGACGCCAATGGTAACCAGACCGGCTGGACGGATGACAAGACCGGCCAGCGGCAGAAAATGGTCTGGGACGAGGAGAACAGGCTGCGCAGCGTGTCGGTCAATGGACAGCTGAACAGCTATATCTACGATGCCAACGGCGAGCGGGTGCTGAAAGGCAAGGGTTCGGGGCAGACGGTGTACGTCAACGGAGACATCAGCGGAAGCTCGGGAGGTGTTGGCAATTTCACCGTTTACGTCAATCCTTACGTCGTCGTCAGGAGCGGGGAATATTCGAATCACTACTTCATCGAAGGCCATCGCGTCGCCACCCGGCTGGTGCATGGCTGGGACCAGCAGGTGACAGCCGCGGCCGCGGGAGCTAATATTTCTTACGGCAACAAGGAAAAGCAGATATTGCAGGCGATGACCCGCGACCAGCAGGCGCTCGGGGACAGCGCTGCGACCGTTGCCGGCAAGGATGCAAGAGGCGAGGCGACAGAAGGTGGAGTTGCCGGCAGCAGCGCTTCCGGTAGCGGTACTCCCTGGGCCAATGCCAACCCGAACAATAATGGTAACCATTATGCCTATGGGCACTACAAGAATGGCGACGGCAGCAGCAGTGGTACGGTTGGTCCGGATTTTCTGTACTTTTACCACCCGGATCATATCGGTAACACCAGCTATGTTACGGATGGCAGCGGCGAGGTGTACGAACACCTGGAGTATTTCGCATTTGGCGAGACCTTTGTCGAGGAGCACAGCAATACGGATGTCATACCGTACCTTTTCAACGGGAAGGAGCTGGATGAGGAGACCGGGCTGTATTATTATGGAGCGAGGTATTATGACCCCAGGACGAGCATCTGGCAGAGCGTGGACAAGGCTTCGGAAAAAATGCCGGCATGGAGTCCGTATAATTTCAGCTATAACAGCCCCATCCGCTACAGCGATCCCGACGGCAACTGTCCGCTGTGTGCGCTGGTAGGGGCTGGTATCGGCGCCGTGGTGGGAGGGGGCATTGAAGCGGCCAGCCAGCTCTACCACAGCGGCCATATCACCAGCTGGAAGGCCGTCGGCGGCAGTGCGTTGCAGGGGGCCATCACAGGGGGCGTGGCGGGACTGACAGGTGGGGCAAGCCTCGTGGCCAATGCTACAGCGAATACGGTCCTCATCGTCGGGGCCAATTCCGCCGCCAGCGCGGCCGGTGGCATTGCCAGCAACCTGATCCAGGGCAAGAAGATCACGGCAAAGGGGGTCGCCGTCGATGCGGCGATTGGCGCGGTTGCAACGGTTGGTGGGAAGGTGCTGAACAAGTACCTGGGATCAAAGGTCGAAGAAGTCGCCGAAGACATCGAGAAGCATCACTCGGACCCGAAATTCCTGGGCGGTGATCCGAAGCAGGAGCTGACGCCGATGGCCAAGAGCCAGCACCGGCAGCTGCATAAGGATCTGAATGAGCATTTGGAGAATTATGTTGATAGTAAGGGGAATAGTATGGTGCCGAAGAAGGGGAATCCGGGTAGTGTGATCAGACAGAACTTTCCGAGGAATGAAAGACTGCAGGCGCTTGCCGACTTTTATAAAGGCGCTGGCGCCAGATATAAGGACGCGGCGAATGACTTCTTCAAACAGCATCCGGGATATAAATAAAATATAAAATCTATGATCTTAGGTTATGCGATATATGGTCCTGATATTGATTATAACATGTTCGGAGACTTGCAGCTGGGGGAATGTGCGAAGTACAGCGATGTGGAGAAACTGAACATTATCGATCCCCGGCTTCAATTCAAGAACATCAAATATCCTTTGAGCTCCACGTACGATGGATTCACGATCGTAAATGAGAAATTCAAAACGTTCTGTGAGCAGCAGGGATATGCGGGACTCCGTTTTGTTGAGCTTAGCGGGCCCCAGAAATACTATTGGCTAAGGATTGATAACATCGTTGCGTTCGATGCCGAGGCCAGGGAAACCCGTTTCATCGGTTACAATGAGCAGTGTAAGGGGTATGAAGAGATCATCGGCGCGACTCCCGTATATCTAAAGGAAAAGAAGCCGCTTGCAGACGGTTTTTTCCGGACGGACCTTTGTTTTGGCAGTTATGCCGGGAAGTCGCCGGTCTACCTGGTGGGAGTCGAGACCAAGCGGAAGATAGAGGCCGCAGGGTTTAAAAAGATAGATTTTCTGAAAATAGAGGACGAGTATCCGTGATCATCCGTCCAATGACTGGCAAATAGGAAGAAATGGAAATAGATATCCTGGACACATACGAGGATCTGAGCCGGCGAGCGGCGGCTATTATTATCCGTGAGCTGGAGAAAAAAAAGGACATGCTGCTCTGCGCGGCCACCGGCAATACGCCCGGCAGGACTTATGCGCTGCTGGGTGAGGAGTACGGACGCAGGCCCGGGCTCTTCGGAGATATGAGAGTGCTCAAGCTGGATGAATGGGGCGGCCTGCCCCTCACCAATCCCGGGACTTGCGAATCCTACCTCCGGACGCAGGTCCTCGAGCCGCTGAATATCGCTCCGGACCGGTACATTTCCTTTGAAAGCGATCCACCTGATCCGGAGGAAGAATGCCGTCGGATGCAGGGCCGCCTGGCCGAGGCGGGTCCGATCGACTGCTGTATTCTCGGCATCGGCGTCAACGGACATATCGCGCTCAACGAGCCGGGCAGATGGCTCGAACCGGGTTTTCATATGGCAGAGCTGGCCCCGACGACACTCAACCACACCATGGTGACTGCGGCCGGGAAAGCTCCGGTTTACGGGCTGACCCTGGGGATAGGCGATATCCTGCAGTCAAAGCTGATCCTGCTCCTTATCAGCGGATCTTCCAAAAGGGAAGTAACCCGCAATCTTCGATCCCGGCGGGGTGTCGCGCCTGATCTGCCCGCCTCTTTTTTGTTGCTCCATCCTAATACCATTTGCCTGATCGACAGACAGGCGGCGGATTGACCGCCAATTGACTAACTTTAGGCATGTCATATGCCATTGGGATAGACCTGGGAGGGACCAACATAAAGTATGGGTTGGCGGATCATTCGGGCAATATACTGTTCGAGTCGATCAGGCCTACTTATTTACCGGGCAGCAGCGTTTACGACAATATAGGGAACAGCATCTCAGAGGTGAAAGCCTTTGCGGCGTCGAGGGAACTCGACATTGCGGGCATCGGCATCGGCGTCCCCGCGATCATCGACAACGGGTTGGTGACCGGCTGTTTCACCAACCTGCCCGAGCTGGAAGGAATGGCGCTGGGCGGCCGGCTGGAAGAGCAGACCGGGATACGCGTATGGGTCGACAACGACGCCAACCTGATGGGATTGGCGGAATGGAAGTATGGAGCGGCGCGCGGCGTCAGCGATGCTATCTTTCTAACCGTCGGCACGGGCATAGGAGGCGCGATGGTCCTGAATGGCCAGCTATACGCCGGCTTCCGCGGGAGAGGGGCGGAGCTCGGGCATATTGTGGTGCAGGCAGAAGGCGGCTACCCCTGTGGCTGCGGCGGAAGGGGCTGTCTCGAAGCGCACGCTTCCGTCAAGGCGCTCATAGAGGATTATCTGGGAAATCCGCATCCTGTTCTCCCTGAAAACATCAACGGTTCGCTGATCGTCGCCAGGTACCTGGCCGGCGAGGCTGCCGCGCTGCTCGCGATGAACCGTCATTTCGACTGGCTTGCCGCGGGAGTGGCGGGGCTGATCAATATCTTCGGTCCACAGATGGTGATCATCGGCGGTGGTATCTCCGAATCGGGTGAGTTCTATATCCGCGAGGTTAGCTCGCGCGCTTTGGCCCGGGCGATGAAGGAGACATCGGTCAATACGGTGATCAAGGCCGCGCAGCTGGGGAATAAGGCCGGGTTTCTGGGCGCGGCGGGGTTGGTGTTTTCTACATTCGGCGGAAAATAGCGGGTGCTTGTATTATTCAAAAACGACTTGTATTTTGGGTTTCTATGACCCTACCTTATCGATTGATTGTCGCCAGCCTGACGCTCGTCGTTCTTAGCGGATGCAAAGACCAGGAGGACAGCGATGCCTGGATGCAGTCGCAAAACCTGCCGCAGATCGATTCCTCCCGGATCAGGAAAGGCCGCCTTGAAAACCTGGATGACCTGAAAGGCATTGACTATTTTCGCATAGGGACAGCGAAAAACTTTTACCGGAGCGCTTTTCCAACTGAAAGTACCTACCATCACAGCGATACCTGTCATATAAGTCTCATCCCCATGGACTACGGGGAACACTGCAACCCGACGCTTGTTTTTCGCGATGATACGCTGGCGCTCATCCGGCTCGATTTGCGGAGCCACAATATCCGCACCCTGATCCAAAGACTAAAAGACCTCTACGGAGAGCCCAATGATTCACCGTTCTGCATTCAGACGAAAGCGGATACAACCATCAATTTTGCGAGCGTTTCTCCGAAGAACGAACTTGCCGATAGCGGGGTTTATACCGAAGCGTGTGGCGATATCCTCGATACTGTCACGACATACTATGGACCACCTGTTCCTTTGTATCGGGATAATATTTTTCACTTCAGCCATTTTAAAGAATCGCTTTGGCCGGATACGACGGCACTGAAGCCCGCCGTCAGCTTTCACTATTATCCCTTCTCCCGGATACAGGCGTCCTGGAGATCGAGCCGATCGCTAAAAATGACCATCTACCGGGAAGCCGCTGTCCGATCCTTCGCCGGCAGAGACAGTTCGGAGCATTTTCTCCATACCAGCTACTACGTGTCGTTGCTGCTGCAGTAAAGATCAAAATTTGGCTGACCACGCCAAAATTCCGAACTTATCGGAATGATCATCGTAATTCAATGCCGGGACCAGGTTGGGCTTGTGGCTGCTGTGTCCGGTGTGCTGGCGCGGCTGCAGCTGAATATTGTTAGTCTCCGGGAACATGTCGACCCGACCGAAAACCGATTTTTTATCCGGATAGAAGTGGATAAGGAGACGTCGACGCAACTGCTGCAGCAGCAGCTGGCGCCTCTTCTCCCCGGGGATGCTATTATCTCAATCAACCCGCGGCCGGAGAAGAAGATCGTCGTGCTTGTAACAAAGGAGTACCATTGTCTTTCGGATATTCTTGTACGTCATCATTTTAAGACCCTTGGCGCCTCGGTTCAGCACGTCATCGGCAATTATCCTGTGCTGGAGGATATCTGCCGGCGTTTTGAGATACCGTTTGCGCATATCTCGCATGAACAGCTGGAAAAGGAGATATTCGAGCAGCAGATCATGGATGTTCTTCTGCGGCTTCAGCCCGACTATATTGTCCTGGCCAAATTCATGCGCATCCTGTCCCCGGCCTTTGTAAACGCATTTCCTGCGCGGATCATCAATATCCATCACTCTTTTCTTCCGGCCTTTGTCGGCGCCAATCCGTACCGCCAGGCATTTGAACGGGGCGTCAAGCTCATCGGCGCCACTGCGCATTTTGTTACCGACCAGCTGGATGAAGGCCCCATCATTGCGCAACAGATCATTCCTGTGAATCATTCTTATACGGCCGCGGCCATGATGAAGGCTGGCAAAGAGATCGAGACGTCTGTCCTGGCCAGGGCGCTACGGCTGGTATTTGATGACAGGGTGCTGGTTTATAGAAATAAGACGGTGGTATTTGAATAGAGAGGCTATACAAATCGGGTGTTGAGGCGGTCTTAACGCCGAAGACCTCCAGAAGGGGCTTGCCGCCTTACAGAATGCGTAATTTGTGGCCGTCAAAGATAAAAGAGTCGTTACAGTTTTATAAACTTCTTATAGCGCATTTCATTCGCATTTTGCCCTATTAAAATGTAACTACCCTTTGGCAACGCATGTATGTCCAGGGTAGTTGACGTCCTGCCGCCAGTCAATTGCAAATCATATTTCCTGAGCACCCTTCCGTCTATACTCGCGAGTCTTATTATAAACGGGCCATTCCCTGGCAGTTGCAGGGTCAATTCCGTCGAAGCAGGATTGGGGGAAATGGAAAACAAGTCCTGGGTGTCAACTATTTTTACGGCTATTGTTTTGCTATAGGTAAAAGACCCGTCTGCGTCTGCCATTTGCAGGCGGTAAAAGTTGAAAGATGGCAAGGGGTGACGGTCGAAGAAAACATAGTCTCTTTCTGCCGTTGAATTCCCCGATGCCTCTACCCGTCCCAGGTCATCGAAAATATTATCATCCGCACTACGCTGAATGGCAAAGTATTGGGTATTCGCCTCTTGTGCCGTTGTCCAATTTAAGGTAACGGTATTGTTGTTGCTGGTAGCCGAGAAAGAAAGTAAATGCAGGGGCAGGACGGTAACCGGCGAGCAGGAGCTAAATTCGCTGGTACTGCCGTTGGAATCGGTAGCCGTTGACGTGATAGCGGCTCCGGCCGGCGGGCTTACTCCCATGAGCGTATCGGAAAAGGAAGCATTGCCTGACGGATCGGTGGTCACCAGGGCGAACCCCAGGAAATTCTGGCCATCCCCAAAGCCCGTGGGATTGCAAGCATCGTTGGAGAAGTATTCTACGCGGTACACGGAACTGGCGGCGCTGTTGATAGTACCCTTAATTACGGTGTTCCCGCTGCCCACTGTTGCGCTCGTTAATACTGGATGATTCTGGAAGCCGTTTGGACCAGGTATCGGGCCGCCGATATGATTAGGGGTCACGCCGTCGTTGGCCAGATCGATCCCCAGGCCGTCGTTTCCAAAAATAAGGTTGCCGCTGATAGCTGTACCTGTACCCGTACCCGCCAGGGCGATCCCCTTACCGTTGCCCGTGATGGTATTGCTGCTCATCGACCCGGTTGCGGCATCGTTGATCAAAATGCCAATGGTATTGCCGGTTATGGTATTGCTATCCATTCTTACATCGCTGTTTCCGTCCACCTCGATACCCGGACCGCCGTTATTGGTAATAGTGCTGCCCGAAATGCTGTGTTTTAATTTCATGTTCAGGATATTGATCCCGCCCTGTATATTGCGGTCCATCAAATCTTTCTCGACGAATACCTGGATGAGGTCGAGGTTATTGCCGTCGCTGAGGAGCCGCAAACCTGCAAATCCGTTGAGCGCATATTTATTGCCCTTTGAGGTCACGAGCACGCTGGCGCTGGCGCCGACTGCGAAATCAAGCCGGCAGGCATCTTTCCCGTTGCTGGTACCGCTGATGTCCATCATTGTGATATCGAACTCTCCCCCGACGGTGATCTTCCCCGAAGCGCCCTGCTGGGCATTATTTGCGAAGACCTCGGAGGTTTGGGTAAGCTTTGCCTGTAAGCCCGGGGCCAGGTTGGCCACATAATTAAAACCAACGCCGGCTGTGGATTCCCAGCGGTTTGTGGAAAAATTCTTATTGCCGGCTGCGTTAAAGATGATATTAGCGCCGGCCATCCCTGCCCGGATGGTATCCCCGGCAACAATCCAATTTATGGTACCGGAGACGGACTCCTGCGCGTCAAAGGCCAGCCCGTTATCGGTATGGAAATTATTCTGATAGGTGATATTTACCTGCTGTCCCGGCCCGAACCTGAACTTGCTGCCAATTTTCATATCCCCATCAAATCTATTCTTAAGAATATTGTAATTGCCGGACGCATCCATAAACAGGTCTACTCCGACACTATCGATGTTGGTAAGGATATTTCCTTCGATCGACAGCTGTTTTCCGCCCCGGCAGAAGATTCCCGCCTTGAATTTCGCGCCAACTCCATCCTGACCGATGAAATTGCCTTGTATGGCAATGCCCTCTGAAAGGCTTCCTTTAATGGTGACGCCATTGCCATTATTTTGGCTCCCGATCGTATTGCCCTGATTCTGGCCGGTTCCGCCGATGGTATTGGTCGGAGCATCTTCAAGGAGTACGCCATCCAATCCGTTGGGCAAAAGGTTCTGTACACTAACATCATAGCCGATGATATTTGTCTGCGCCGTGTTATTTGTTCCTCCGTTGAAGGGCGCTCCGGTAACCGACGGGTCCTGGCCTAAGATATGAATTCCGTAGCCCTTATTGGCCGATATAAGATTTCTGCGGCCTCCCACGCCGCCGATCGTATTATTGGGGGTATTCATAATGAAGAGACCATCACCGCCGTTGGCCTTGCCAACCGTGCCGGTGCTATCCGTACCGATGAAATTGCTTTCCAACTGATGCCCGCCGTCTCCGGGGGGAGGAGTTCCTCCAATAAATATCCCATGAGAAGAGAAGCTATTGATGATAAAAAAGGAGATCATGCAGTTGCCGCCCAATAGTTGCAAGCCTATTGCATTGGGACCTGCCATGCTTCCATCAATTTCAATGCGACGGATAGGGCCGCCATTTCCAGGGTCATTAAGGGCTGTTATGACCACCGAGCCTAATACGGGTGGCAAGGGGCCCAGGCCTGTGCTCCCCACTTTAATCACGATGCTACCCGACCCCGGCGCATCGGGGATCGCAAAATTGATCCTGTTCTGCGGCAGGTTCCTGTTGGCATTATGGTTCTCTATAGCGGCCCTTAGCGAGCACGAGTCACCTGGGAGGCCCGTACATTTATGCCCTGGCTCACCTGCATTAGGATCATCGTCATCTCCAACCGTGTTAACCGTAAAGGTCATGGAAGTTTGCCGCCCATGGGCGTTTGGGGGAATGAGGAAAACCTCCAACGCAAGTAGTGCAATAAATTGAAGTTTCATTGCCTTTGCCTTTGAAGTGTACAAAATGGATTCCTGGAAGGATAGGAGTGGTTCTTTATGGGAATGATAATGGGAGTTCGGACAGGGTGGGATGTGGGGTGTTTACCTGGACTTCAGATAGAGGGAGTTGATGGATTCCGCAAAGGTAGGATAAAATGATGATTTTTCGCTAATGAAGTAAAGAGCCGGACCACGCAAGGCTTTCAAAGCAATCTGATCTTAAGCAATTCTTCTATCCCGCTAATTGCCAGGCGGGGGAACAAACCTAGCCAGAACGACAGACACATCAACAGGATCAGCACGGAATAAGTGGCATAGTAAAAGAAAGGGTGCAGTGGCCGGGCGCCTTTGTCCTGGGGGGAGACCCGTTCGAACAATACACTGATGACGCGCAGATAATAATAGAGACCAATGACACTCGTAACCACGAGCATTATCACCGGTGGCCATAGTTGTCCTTTGATACCCGCGCCGATCACAAAGAACTTACCCAAAAAACCGCCGGTCAGGGGAATTCCCGCCAGGGAGAGCATGGCAATCGTGAGGACGGCGCCCATCAGTGGTTGTTTCCAGAACAATCCCTTGTAGAGGTCCAGGTCGCCGGCATCTTCCTGGCGGGTAGACAGAAGGGTTATAATGCCGAAGGCCGACAGCAGGCTGATAGAATAGACTACCAGGTAAAAGAATCCCGCCTCTGTGCCGGCGGCATCGCCGGGCAGAAATGCGACCAGCAGGTAGCCGAAATGGGCTATGGAAGAATAGGCGAGCAGGCGTTTGAGGTTTTGCTGCCGCAGCGCCAGCAGATTGCCCACCAGCATGGAGGCCATTGCTATGGTGGAAAAGATACTGATCGCCGTTGGATAATCTTTCAGATGGACGGCCTGGGCAAATCGCAGCAGGGCGGCAAAAACACCCACTTTCGACACGGTAGCGATGAAGACGGTCACCGGTGCGGGGGCTCCCTGGTAGACATCGGCTGCCCATAGGTGAAAAGGCGCCAGCGCCAGCTTGAAACCGATGGCGACTACCAGGAATCCTATCCCCAGGACAAACAGCACAGGGCTCTCTGCCGAGGACATCCCATGCGCAATGCCCGTAAATTCCATGCTTCCCGTCTCCATGTAGATCAGGGCCATTCCGAACAGCAGGAAGGCTGAAGACAGGGCCGCGAGCACCAGGTATTTCGTCCCTGCCTCCACCGCATTGTTGCGGGTGCGGAGATAGGCGATCAGCGCATACAAGCTCACACTCAGCATCTCCAGCCCTATGAATAGCGACACAAAATGCCGGCTGATGGTCATCACGGCGGCGCCCATCGTGGCAAGGAACAACAGGATGTAATATTCCTTTGGATTTTCCTCCCGCTCTTCAAAATAGATGAACGATAAGAGCCCCACCACCAGTATGGAAAATACGATCAGTCCGGTGAATAAGGCGCCCAGACCGTCTACGACCAGCAGCGGCGGGATATCCCTGGGCAGGCTGTCCTTTACATACCACATCGCCAGTACGACCAGGCACATCATCAGAAACCCCGTCACCTGGATAAAGGTATGGCTCCGGCCGAATGCGATCAGCAGGATCACCACGATGGAGGCCGCGCCCAGCACGATAAAGGGTAGCAGCGCCTGGAATTGAAGGGCATTCATAGCCTTAGCATTTGTTCTTTTATCATATCGATGATGGGTTGGGGGAACAAACCCAAGAGTACGATGCCGATGCACAGCAGGCCGAGGATGAGCCATTCCCTGCCATCCATGTCCCGAAGGGCCCCGCTGCCACCGATATCTACCGCCGCCGGGGCGACAGCCGGCCCGAAGAAGACCTTCGTCATCATCCGCAGGCTATAGAGCGCCGAGAACACGAGACCCGTGCTGGCGATCACTACCAGGGTGACGTGTTGCGGAAAGGCTCCGAGCAGTACCAGGAATTCAGCGATGAAATTGCCCAACAAGGGCAGTCCCAGCGATGCCATGGCGAATATCATGGCCATCCCGCCCATCGAAGGCATCGCCTTCCACAGTCCCCCCATTTGTCCGATATCTCTTGTATGCAATCGTTGTTTGATCATCCCGGCAACGGCGAACAAGGCTCCCGTACTGATGCCATGCGCCAGCAACTGCAGGACCACTCCGTGCAGGGCCATTTCCCGCATCGCGAAGATGCCCAGGAGGACAAACCCCATATGACTCACGGAGGTATAGGCGATGAGGCGTTTGAGGTCGGTTTGGGCGAAAGCCAGCAGGGCTCCGTATAGGATACCGATCACCCCGAATCCCATCGCCCAGGGAGCGATAGCGGCAGAGGCCTGGGGAAAAAAGGGAAGTATGAAGCGGATCATGCCGTAGGCGCCGGTCTTTAACAGCAAACCCGCCAGTATCAGGCTACCGGCAGTCGGAGCCTCGCTATGCGCGTCGGGCAGCCAATTATGGAAAGGCACTACGGGCAGCTTTACAGCAAATGCCGCCAGGAAACCCATCAGGATCCAGCGGGCGACGGCGGGTGGGGGAGTGGTATGCAACAGGTCGGAATAGTCGAAAGAATAGCCGCCGCCTTGCTGGCCGTGAATGAAATACAGGGCGAGGATCGACAAGAGCATGAGCAGTCCGCCGGCCTGGGTAAATAGAAAGAATTTATAGGCGGCATACCGGCGATTGCTGTCTCCCCACAGGAGGATGAGAAGATACATCGGCACGAGCATCACTTCCCAGAAGAAATAGAACAGGAAAAGATCGGTCGCCAGGAACACCCCGGCGATGCCGCCCAGCGTCCACAGGAGATTGAAGTAATAAAAGCCCTGCCTTTCCTTTATCTCCCTCCAGGAGCTGAGCACCGACAGCAACCCCAGAAAGAAGGTAAGCAGCACCAGTAGCAGGCTGAGTCCATCCATCGAGAGATGAAGGCTGACGCCCAGGGAGGGGATCCAGCTCCTGCGGTAATCGACAAGCCAGCTCATGGCCGTGGGCGCCGTGGCGGTTTGCGGCATCCCGCCGGCACTGAAATGGGCAAACAGGACAGCTGCGATCAACAGGTCGGCCGCTACGGCTGTCATCGCGATCCACTTCACATAAGCGCTGTTCCATCCAGCCGTCAGCCAGCACAGGATCCCGCCGCCCAATAATATGCCTATCATTTCTATCAGTATCATAACAATAACGCAATTATATACAACATTCCTACGAGTACTCCCACCGCATACCAGCGCAGGGAACCATTCTGGGTGCGGGAAAGCTGGCGATTTCCTTCCTGCATAGCTCGTACAAGGGCCCCGTACAGGCTATCGAAGAGGTCGGATCGGTTCACCCGGGTGAGATAGACAAAGGGCCGGACGATGAACCGGTCATATACCACATCGAATTTCCAGCCGTCCAGCAGGAATTGCCTGCCGGCCGCCGTCAAACGCCCTCGCCGCCATCGTTGCAATAAGGCAGGCCGCCGGTAATACAACTGAAATCCGGTAAAGATGCCCGCGAGGGTAGCGATGACGGCCGTCAGCTGGGCGCCGCCTTCACCCTGATAGCGGGTAGTGGTTGCCGGTAGCACCCCCCGGAGCAACCCGGAGAACAGCTGCACGTCCAAAAGATCGCGCGGCCATTCCAGGAAGCCGGCTGTAATGGAAAAGAAGGCCAGTATTATCAGCGGAACGGTTATCCATCTGCCGGGCACCCGGGTAACGGGTGTTTTTGCTTCCCCCCAAAAAACAACCAGGATCAGGCGGGTAGAGTAAAAGGCTGTTATCAGCGCGCCGGCGATGCCGGACAGCCATAATACCGCGTTGCCATCTTCGGCGCTTAGGGCATACCCGAGTATCTGGTCCTTGCTGAAAAAACCGGCAGTCACGAGCGGCAAGGCTGCCAGCGACGCGGCTCCGGCCAGAAAAGTCCAATAGACGATGGGCAGCCTGTGTCTTAGTCCGCCCATCCGGAATACGTTGTGTTCGTGATGAAGGGCCTCGATCACGGCGCCGGCGGCAAGGAAGAGCAATGCCTTGAAGAATGCGTGCGTAAAGAAATGGAAGATGGCGGCACTCCAGGCTCCCACACCCAGGGCAAGGAACATATAACCTAGCTGGCTGATGGTGGAATAAGCCAGGATACGTTTGATATCCGTCTGCACCATGGCGCTGCACCCGGCTACCAATAAGGTGAGGGCGCCGATCAATGCTGTAACGGTCATAGCCGCCGGCGAAAGCTGGAACAGCACGTGCATTCGCGCTATGAGGTATACCCCGGCCGTCACCATCGTAGCTGCATGGATCAGGGCGCTCACCGGCGATGGGCCAGCCATGGCGTCCGGCAGCCAGGTCTGCAGGGGTAGCTGCGCCGATTTGCCCATTCCCCCTGCCAGGAACAATAACGCGATCGCCGTAATGATCGGCGATGCTGCCGCGAAATGCCCCGGAGATGCTTGAAGAATGCCCGCTATATCGAATGTGCCCAACTCCCGGAACAACAAGAACATCCCGATCAGCAGGGCTGTATCCCCGATACGTGTAATGAGGAACGCCTTATTGGCGGCCGCGCAATTGGCGGGCGTCTCATACCAAAAACCGATCAGCAGATAGCTGCACAGCCCGACCCCTTCCCACCCGAGATATAATAACACGAGGTTACCGGCCATCACCAGGATCAGCATCGCGCATACAAAGAGGTTCATACATGCGAAGAATCGCGCATACCCCCGATCGTCCCGCATAAAGGCGGTGGAATACAGATGGATCAGCGCCCCGACGAAGGTGATGATGAACATAAACACCAGCGACAAGGCATCCACGCGGAATCCTACAGGAACAGCCAGCGGTCCGCTGGCAAACCACCGCCATGCGACCCATTCGTCTACCCTGGCCGCATTCCCGCCCTGCAGATATTGCACACATAGGGTGATCGTCAATCCCGCGGCGATGCAAACACTGCCGGCGCCAACGCATGCGACGGCGTTACGCGACAGACTCCGTCCGCCCAGGCTCAGCACCAGGAACCCCAGCAGGGGTAGTGCAGGGATAAAGGCAAGCTCATTCATCTTTCAATTTATTTAGATCACCCACATCCATGGTCTTATGCTGGTGGTATATCTGCATCACCAGCGCCAGGCCCACGGACACTTCAGCGGCGGCCATGGCCAGGATGAACAGGAACATCGCCTGGCCGTCGGGCTGGCGCCATTTCGCGCCTGCCGCTACAAAGGCAAGGCCTGCGGCATTCAGCATGATCTCTATCGAGATCAGGATGAACAGTACGTTCTTTCGCGTCAATACTCCGCATAATCCCAGCGCAAAAAGGATGGCGGCGACGACCAGGACGGTATGACTGTTAACTGGCGGCATGTATTTCTTTTTGTTGCTCCTCATCCTTTCGCAGGTAGCGGTGCATGCTTTCCGTCCTGTGCTTTCCGATATGTGCGGCGCCAACGATCCCGGCCATGAGCAGGAAGCCTGCCAGCTCGACGGCAATGATATATCCGCCATAGAGGGACAATGCCACCTGCCGGGCGTCAACCGTGGCGATCCGCATCGTAGTACGCTGGCCCCGCAGCAGCAGGACGACCATCCCCGCCAGCAGCAGCAGGGTCAACAGGGAAGGACCTATCCAGACCCTCGGCTGCAGCCAGATCCTCTCCTGCGCGGCGGTTTCTTTGTCGAGGTTGAGCATCATCACCACGAATATGAAGAGGACCATGATCGCGCCGGCATAAATGATCACTTCCAGGGCGGCTACGAAGGGTGCGCCCAGGGATAAGAAGATCATCGCCACGGCCAAAAAGGAAACCACCAGGTAAAGCAGGGCATGGATAGGCTGGTACCGGGTGATCACCATCACTGTCGATAGAATGGCTACCAGGGACGATATGTAAAATACGGTTGTCATTTGCGGTTATCATTATGGTAAAAGGCTATGAATGTCCACCGGCGGCTCCTCGTTCGCTCCTTCCCCCGTAGCCTTGACGCCGGCCGACATCCCCGCGACTTTATAGAAATTATACCCCGGGTACTTTCCCTGGCTATCGATCAGCAGATCCTCTTTTTCAAATACCAGGTCCTGACGACGGAACTCACCCATTTCCACGTCGGGTATCAGCTGGATCGCATATGTCGGGCAGGCGTCTTCGCAAAAGCCGCAAAAGATACAGCGCGAGAAATTGATCCGGAAGAATTCAGGGTATCGCCGGCCGTTCTCGTCCTCGGTCGCCTGTAAGGCAATGCAATCCACCGGGCACGCGGCCGCGCACAGGTAGCAACCTACACAACGTTCGCCGCCGTCCGGGTCCCGGGTCAGCACGATCCGGCCGCGGTAACGGGGATGGAGGGGCACCTTTTCTTCGGGGTATTCGATGGTAGCTTTTTTACGGAAGAGGTGCAAAAACACGAGCCACATCGTGCGCAATAGACTGAACATAGTTATTTATTTTTTTAATAGCAATGCCACCGCCCCTGTCACCAGCAGATTTGCCAGTACCAACGGCAGGAGTACCTTCCAGCCATATTCGATCAGCTGATCATAACGGGGCCGCGGCAGGGAGGCCCGCAGCAGGATGAACAGGCAGATGAATGCGGCAGTCTTCAATCCAAACCAGCACCAGGGCGGCAGGAAACCCGGGCCGAGCCAGCCGCCGAAGAACATCGTTACGGTCATTGCCGAGATGAGCGTAATGCCCAGGTATTCCCCTATAAAGAACATCCCGAACTTCATCCCGGAGTATTCCGCATGGTAGCCGGCGATCAGTTCGCTTTCCGCCTCGGGGATGTCGAAAGGCAGCCGGTGGGTCTCCGCGATGCCGGCGATGAAGAACAGGATAAAGCCCAGCGGTTGGGTCACAATGAACCACATTTTTTTTTGTGCGATGACCACATCGGCCAGGTTGAACGATCCGGTGAGCATGACCACTCCCATCAGGGACAGCCCCATAAATACTTCGTATGCCATCATCTGGGAAGCGCCCCTCAATGCGCCCAGCAGGGAATATTTATTGTTGGAGGCCCAGCCGCCGAGGACGATACTATAGACGCCGAGGGAGGACATGGCCAGAAAGAACAGGAGACCCACGTTGAGATCGGCCACGACGATGTGGGGGGCAAATGGAATAATAACGAAGCTCATCAGGACACTGGCGATGACGATGGCCGGCGCGCCAACAAATACCCATTTGTCAGCGAAGGGGGGTATCCAGTCTTCCTTGAAGAACAGCTTCAGGGTGTCCGCCGCGACGATAAAGATACCCAGCGGACCGGCGCGATTGGGCCCAAGCCTGTCCTGCCACAGGGCCAGCAACCGGCGTTCGACCCAGATGAGGCCCGCCGCCAGGTTCAGGAGCACGAACAGGACGCCAAGGACGATCCAGATATGTTGTTGTACGCTCATTGTTAAAAAATTTTTGACCCATTGGTGGTTTCATCCGCATCTTCACCTTCCGTCGACGTGATCTTCACCCATGATCCCCATTCGGGTACCGGCATCCCCGGCAGGCCCGCAGGCAGCAAAGCGATGCCGGGACATAACCCTTTGGGGACGGTCAGCGAGAACGCCCATGCCTTACCATCCAGCCATAAGAAAACCTCATCCTCCTCCGACAAGCCCAGGTCATTCGCATCCGATGCGCAAAGCCCCAGGTATGGCTGGGGAGCAAGCCGATGGACCCCCGGGCTATAGATGCTCAGCTCATCCGATCCGAACAAATGGTATTGCGGTAGAAGGAGCCATTTCTCTTTTCTGGGCTCGAATGCTTCGGGGATATCTGTGAAGACAGGGGCGGCGCCCGATCCGGCCTCACCGGCGATGCGGACGCCGGGGTAACCCTCCCGCAAGGCTCCGCCCGGCTCCCGCTGGTATTTATTGAGAGATTGCACCGAGTTCCATCCGGGCGCCCAATAGAAGGGGATAAGCGGCGGCGGCGGAATACCGGGGTATCCTTCCATGCTGAACACCAGTGGAGAATCCAAGTCCTGTGGCGGCCTGGGTTCGGCGACGTTTTGGTCGGCGAGCATCGCGGTGCGGCCGCTGTAACGCTGCGGCTCACGGGGTATTGGCTGTCCGTTGACCCGGAAGTCGTGGGGTGGCGTCGTGCGGGCAATACCATTGAACTGGGGCAGCGTCGCCTCCAGTTGTCGCAGGAGCCCGTCAGGATGGTATTCCTGTCCGTTGCCTGCCACCGTCCGTAAACGCTTCATCTTCTCCAGCCACTTCCAGCTGGCCCGGATATTCGTTGGTGGAACCAGCGCCTGGATGAATTCCTGCGCCCTTCCCTCATAATTAAGAATTGTGCCGTCCGACTCTGCGAAGGTGGCCGCCGGGAGAAGCACATGGGCCCTTTCGGTGGTGCGGTTATTCATTGAATCCAGGACGATGATGTTCTTACCCGCGTCCAGGAAAGCGTCCACCCACTTTTCCGACAATCGGCGATACAGGTCGTTCTCCAGGATGATGACCGTACTGCCGGGGTTGGATCGTACGTCTGCCATTGCGCTCTCCAATGGAGGAGCATTCATCATGGTCAGCCCCATGCTGTTGCATTCCGGCAACACATAGGCAACGCGGGCTTTGGGTCCCTGGGCATCCAGCGCGGCGGCGATGGTGTATGCAGCTTTGATGATCCCTTCATTATAGCAGGAAACGCCGCTGATGATGACAGGGCGCCGGGCATTCCGTAAGGCCCCGGCAATCGCGTTGACGACCGATCGCATTGCGGTGGTCATTTCCGGCAGGCCGGGCCTTGCCGGATCGATAGCGTGTGCAACGGCAAATCCCAGTCTGCTGATGGTATCGGGTGGTTCCCGAAGGGCAAAGGCAGCCAGGTCATCCAGTGGGGTAGGGACAACCGTCAAATTCGCCAGGAATCCCTTTTTTTCCTGCATCGCCTCCCGCAGGGCAAGGTCATTCCAGGCAGGCACCTGCAAGGGCTGCCGTGCCTGCTCGCCGGCTGTTCGCAGTACGGCCTGCCGGACAGCCAAAGCCATTATCGGAGCGGTGTTCCAGATATCCTCGCCTAGCACCAACACCGCATCCGCCGCCTCTATCTCTTTCAACGAAGGGGTGGATGCCGTTGCCAGCATATCCGTCACCATTTTTGCAAGGTAAGAGGCGTCTTGCGGCAAGCCCTGGTAAAAATTATCGCCGCCCACGAGTTGGCGGAGTGCGAAATTGCTTTCCATGGAGGCCCGGGGCGAGCCGATGCCGATCAGCTTTGGGCCTGCCAATAGCTCTCCGAGCCGCGCCGTCAGCGACTCCTCGTCTACTGCTTCGACGGTTCTACCACGTACAAGTGGCCGGGTAACCCGATTGTCACTATTGACAAAGGGGTAACCGAACCGGCCCCTGTCGCAGAGAAAATAGCCATTGACCTCGCTGTTGTAGCGGTTGGTGATCAGCCGCAGCTGGCCGTAGCGTTCGCCAGCGAAGGTGTTGCAGCCAAGGCTGCAGTGCTGGCAGATAGAAGGCGCACTGCTCAGGTCCCATTTGCGGGTGTAGTGATCCTTCATGAGCTTGTCCGTGAATACGCCCGTGGGACATACTTCCACCAGGTTGCCGCTAAAGGGACTTTCCAGCACACCGTTGGTCTCTCTTCCAAAATAGACATGGTTATGCGCGGCGAATACGCCGAGATCATTGCCGCCGGCGTAGTCATGGTAGAACCGGACGCATCGGTAACACTGGATACAGCGGTTCATTTCATGGTGGACGAAGGGGCCCAGGTTCTGATTCTCGTACGTGCGTTTTTTGTACCGGTAGCGGCGGTAGTCGTGTCCCGTCATCACCGTCATATCCTGCAAATGGCAGGAGCCTCCTTCATCGCAGACCGGGCAGTCATGAGGATGGTTGGTCATCAGCCATTCGATCACCTGGGCCCGGAAGGCGACGGCCGTCTTATCGCTGATGGATACCCGCATCCCATCCTTTACATTCTCCATACAGCTGATGACCAGCTTGCCTTTGTCGTCCTTCTCATCCCGGAATAGCTTGACGGCGCACTGCCGGCAGGCTCCTACGCTGCCCAGGGCCGGATGCCAGCAGAAATAGGGCAGATCGAGACCGATACCCAGGCAGGTTTCCAGGAGATTCTTCCCGGCGGCAGCCTCATACGGCCGATTATCGATGTAGATGGTTGCCATAAGGACATTTCTTTTCGGTTATATGTTGGTCAAAATCATCCTTGAAAAAGCGTAGCGCACTTTGCAGCGGCTCCATGGCGCCCGGCGCCAGCGCACAGAACGTATGGCCGGGACCAAGGAAACGGGTGTGCATGTGCAGCAATTCGATGTCCTCTGCTGATGCTTCGCCCCTTTCGATGGATAATAGGATCTTCTCCACCCAGGGGAGCCCTTCGCGACAGGGAGTGCACCAGCCGCAACTTTCCTGGGCGAAGAAATGCTGGAGGTTGTGCACAAAGCCCACCGGGCAGGTGGCGTCATCCAGGATGACCATGGTCCCGGTGCCCAGCCGGCTTCCTGCTGCCGCCATCGAGGCAAAATCCATGGCGGTATCCAGATGCTGCTCCGTAAGGAAGTCGGTGGAAGCACCGCCGGGAAGGAATCCTTTTAGCCGATAGCCGGACTTCATTCCGCCCGCGTGATCCAGCAGCTCGCGGACAGTGATCCCCATCGGGAATTCCCAGCACCCGGAACGGTTCACTCTTCCGCTGACCCCGTATAATTTCGTACCTCCCTCTTTGCCGCGGCCCAGCCCCTTGAACCACGCGGCCCCGTTGTTGACGATAGACGGGATACAGCAGAGCGTCTCCACATTATTGACGATGGTGGGTTTGCCGAACAGCCCGCTCACTGCGGGGAATGGCGGTTTGGCCCTCGGTGTGGCGCGCTTGCCCTCCAATGCGTTCAGCAAGGCTGTTTCCTCGCCGCACATATACCTGCCTACGCCGGTGTGCAGGTGCAGTTGCAGACTCCAGCCGCTGCCGAGGATATTCTTACCGAGGTAGCCGGCATGGTACGCTTCATCGATGCTTTTCCTCAACAGCGCTGCCGCCCTGCGATAGGCCCAGCGCAAAAAGATATAGGCGATATCTGCCTGTATAGCATACGCCGCCAGGATCATCCCCTCCAGCAGCTGATGCGGGTTGCCTTCCAGCAGCAGCCTGTCCTTAAAAGTGCCAGGCTCCATTTCATCGGCATTGGCGATAAGGTATTTGGGATGGGGCGCGTCTGCGCCCATCGGAACGAAGCTCCATTTCTGTGCCGTGCTGAAGCCGGCCCCGCCTCTTCCCTTCAGCTCGCTGGCCTGTACCTGCTGTTGGATGTCCATTGGCGTGTGTTCTTTCAGCGTTTTAATGAGGGCCGCATAGCCGCCCACCCGCTGATATGCGTCGATCGCGGGCGGATCATCAAGGTTGATATGTTGCGTTAGCGGCTGTTCCAAAATTTCCGTGTTTTAGGTGTAACTCTTTAAAATGCCTTGCAGGTGGTCGGGCGTAACGTCCTTGTACAGATCTTCGTCAATCATCAGTGCCGGCGCATGATCGCAGCAACCCAGGCAGCAATTGGGCAGCAGGGTGAAGCCCTGTTCGTTATTTGTCTCTCCGAACCGGATGCCCAGCTGTTGCTGCAATGCCTGGTACAGCGTTTCATAGCCCATGACATAGCAGGAGATACTGTCGCACAAATGAATGATATGCCTGCCCACCGGCCGGCGATAGATGAGGTTGTAAAAGCTGGCTACGCTGTCCACTTCCGTTGGGCTCATGTCAAGCAATGTCGCGATCGATTCAATGCACTCATCGCTGACCCAGCCCCGGTGTTTCAGCACCACCTTCAATGCCTCGATGACGGCGGCCTTTTTATGCGGCGTCTGCGACATTTCATAATGGATAGCTTCTATTTCGGCATTGGTCAGCATGTCATAATCATTTTATCACCGGTCGATATCAGCAAGAACGAAATCAACGCTGCCCAGGATGGCCAGCAGATCGGCCACGGTGTAGCCCCTGCTGATAAGCGGCAGCATTTGCATGTGCGGGAAGGATGGTGTTCGGATCCTCACGCGGTAGGCCGACGTGCCGCCATCGCTGGTGAGGTAGTACCCGTTGGCTCCCTTTGTAGCCTCTATGCAGCTCATGGCTTCGCCGGCCGGGATGACGGGCCCCCAGCTCACGTTCAGGAAATGTGTAATAAGGGTCTCGATATCCTGCATAGTGTATTGCTTTGCCGGCGGAGTGGTGAGGGGATGGTCCGATTTGTACCGGCCTTCGGGCATATTATCCACGCACTGTTCTACGATGCGCAGGCTTTGCCGCATTTCCTCAACGCGGACCAGCGACCGGTCAAAGCAATCGCCGTTGTGTGCTACCGGGATCTCGAACTCAAATTGCTCATAGCCCGAATAGGGCCGCTTTTTCCTGAGATCCCAATCCATTCCGCAAGCCCGCAACCCCGGACCGGTTACGCCCCAGTCGATGGCTTCCTGTACCGTATAGACGCCGATACCCTTTGTCCTGGCCTTGAACAGGCTGTTGGCGATGACCATTTTCTCATATTCGCGCAATTTTTTTGGGAAGTAGGCGATAAAGTCCCTTATCAGCCGGTCCCAGCCATGGGGGAGGTCTTGCGCTACACCGCCGATGCGAAACCAGTTGGGGTGCATCCGCCCGCCGCATATCGCTTCGATGATATCGAATATCTTTTCCCGATCGGTGAACATGTAAAACACCGGCGACAGTTGCCCCAGGTCTTGCGCGAAAGTTCCGAACCAAACGAGATGGCTGATAATGCGGAACAATTCACAAAGCATTACCCGGATCACCCTGGCCCTGTCGGGGACTTTTATACCCGCGAGTTCTTCCACGGCAAGCAGGTAGGCGAGATTATTCATGACGCCGGCGAGGTAGTCTATCCGGTCGGTGTAGGGGATGTAGGTATGCCAGCTCTGCCGCTCGCCCATTTTTTCGGCGCCGCGGTGGTGAAAGCCGATCTCGGGTACCGCGTCGACGATCTCTTCGCCGTCCAGTTGCAGGATGATGCGCAGGACGCCATGCGTCCCCGGATGTTGCGGTCCGATGTTGAGAAACATAAAGTCGGCGTCTTCGCTATGCCGTTTCATCCCCCATTCTTCCGGCCGGAACTGCAGGGCCTGCTGCTCCTGGTCCTGTTTCTCATCCCAAAGCCGGAATTCGCCCATCTCCGTGGCCCGGGCGGGATGTTCCTTCCGCAGTGGATATCCCTGCCAGGTCTGCGGCATCAGGATGCGCCGAAGGTGAGGGTGACCGTCGAACCGGATGCCGAACATATCATATACTTCGCGCTCGTACCAGTTGGCGTTGACGAAAATGGTCGTAATCGAGGGCAGGGAAGGGAACTCGCCTTTCAGGGGCACTTTTAGCCGGATAAAATCATTCCGCTCAAAGCTGAAGAGATGATATACTATTGTAAAGTCGGCTTCGGGCAGGCCGTCTTTTTTTCTTTTATTCCTTTCATCGATACCGCAAAGATCATAGAGAAGGCGGTAGGGTTGTGGTACTTCGGTCTTCAGCCATTGCGTCATCGGCACTATGGCTGCGCCGGCTACCCACAAGGTAGCGATCCTGTCGATGGTCGGCTGGCAATCGATGACGCCGGCGCCAAACCTCTCCTGCAAATGCTGTGTTATGGACTCAGCAGCTACCATATATCGCATTCCTCGCATGAGGATTTTTTCGTCTATACTTCATCGATCCCTTTGAAGCTGACCATGCCCTTTCTGATCTCCCTTCGTCTTTCCTTCATGGAGGAAAGTTGGGGTTTGATCACCCCTTGCTCCCCGATAGCCCAGCTCAATGGACGTTTTTCTTTCCCGACGGCTTCCGTCAGCAAGACCAGCCCCTGCATAAAAGCATCGGGTCTTGGCGGACAGCCCGGGACATAAATATCAACAGGCAGAAATTTATCGACTCCCTGCACGACGCTATAAATATCATACATGCCGCCGCTGTTGGCGCAACTGCCCATGGAGATCACCCACCGCGGCTCCATCATCTGTTCGTGCAGGCGTTTGATCACAGGCACCATTTTTACGAAAACCGTTCCGGCGATGACCATCACGTCCGCTTCCCGGGGGGTGCCTCTGATCACTTCGGCGCCGAATCGGGCCACATCGTATTTGCTGGTGATGCTGGTGGCCATTTCGACAAAACAACAGCTTAACCCAAAATGAAAGGGCCACAGGGAGTTCTTGCGGCCCCATGCCAGCAGGGACTGAACAGTGGTCAGCATAATGCTCCTGCCCACCACCTCTTCCATGCTGCCGGTGCCGGACGTCTTGCCGGCGGGATCACCGGGTGTGCTTGTCCACCATTTCATACGAGTTCGATTTGATCCTTTTATACACTCTCATTATTTTCTTTGTGCTGGCGCCGATGTTCAGGGCGCCTATTCCCCATTCATAGACGAGGACGACCCCGAGCTGGCCGATAAATATCAGCGCGCCCAGGTAGCCCCGCCAACCCAGGGAGTATAACCCCAATGCCCAAAGCATGATAAAGACGGCTTCCACGTCGAAGATGACGAACAGCATGGCCACGAGGTAAAATTTTGCGGAGAAGCGCAGTCTTGCTGCGCCGGTTTGTTCGATGCCTCCTTCATAAGGCTTGCCGGTGGCCCGGTCATGATGCCGCTGGCCCAGCACATACGAAAGTGCGAGAATGGCGGCGAGCAGTATTACGACAAGAGCTGCATAGAGCAATAGCGGCCACAAAGGTGCGTTATGCGATTCATTTGGCGGCATACCTTACTTTTCGAAAAGGGTTCAGGAAACTCTTTCCGTTGGTAAATTAATAAAAGGTTCCCGCCTACTTTTCGTAGATGTATGACTCCAGCCTTTCGATGATAAAATCCTTTTCGCTGATGATGAATTTCACCAGGTCGCCGATGGAGATGATGCCGGCTAAAGATCCGTTTTCCAGCACGGGCAGGTGCCGGGTGAACTTGTCGGTCATCAGTTGCATACATTCTTCGATCTTTGTGTCGGGGGAAACGTAAACAGGGTTCCCTGTCATGATATCACGGACCTTGGTATCTCGCGATGAGTGTCCTTTCAGGATGATCTTACGTGCATAGTCCCTTTCGGTAAATATACCGATCAACGTGCCGTCCTTTTCGACTACCACCAGGGCGCCGAGGTTCTTTTCTTCCAGGGTCTCTAGTGCTTCATAAACAGAGCGCTCCGGGGAGATCGTATATACTACCCTGCCTTTTTGTTGCAGTATATTCCGGACTGAGCTCATAACCAATAAATTTTAGAACTAATGTCCTATTAAGTTATTAAATATTTGTTATATAAAAAAATAATATTATGGATGGGGTGGGATGTAGGTTGCTTGCGGTGAAATGGTTCGTGGGTATTGGTACCCGTTCATGAACATTTGGCAGGAAGATTATTGCTCGCCAAAACTTCACAAGCATATCGAACAGATAAAGGCAGGGACAAATGATCTACCATGCCGAGCCATTTGTGAATTAGAGGTATACAATAATCGGCGTCGCACACCGTTTGAAGTTATTATCCGTATCTTTGGACATCTTTTCACCACTAGGACCACATCTCCGGTCCACCTTTTCGATCTTCTTGCCCGAATTTTCTTGCCAACTACTGATGTTGCCAGGCCGATCTTGCCAGATGGTATTTAACTTTTACAACTATGCAAAAGAAAGGCTTTCTTATTGATATGGACGGCGTGATTTACAAGGGCAGCGAAGCCATACCCGGCGCGGTAGAGTTCATCAATCGTCTGCGGGAAAATGGTTATCCCTTCCTGTTTTTAACCAATAACAGTCAGCGGACCAACCGGGACGTATGCTACAAGCTTCGTAAAATGGGATTCAACGTCAACGACGAGCATATCTTCACCTGCGCGATGGCTACGGCACGCTATCTGGCTTCCCGCAAGGACCAGGGCACGGCTTATGTTATAGGAGAAGGCGGTTTGCTTACGGAACTGCATAACGTCGGCTATTCGATCGTTGACGATCACCCCGATTATGTGATCATCGGGGAGGGGCGGACGATCATGCTCGAGTCTGTGGACAAGGCGATCAATATGATCCTGAACGGCGCCAAACTGGTAGCGACCAATCTCGATCCGAACTGCCCAATCGGCAACGGTAAATACCGGGCAGGATGTGGCGCCTTTGTCGCTATGCTGGAGTTTGCGACGGGTCGTCAGGCCTTTAGTGTGGGCAAGCCCAGCCCGATAATGATGCGCATGGCCCGAAAGATCCTTGGTCTTTCGACAGATGAGACAGTAATGATCGGAGATACAATGGGTACCGACATTCTGGGCGCGGGATCTATGGGTTTCACGACCGTACTAACTCTTTCCGGCGTCACCCGTGAATCCGACCTGGATCAATACGGCTATTCCCCCGATTTTATCATCCATTCCGTCCAGGATCTGCTGGATAAAGAATTATTCTCCCGGGTCCTGAGCAAAGAGCATGGGCAGTACGCCTACCTGGAAGAATTCACCAATCGACAGGACGCTTAAATCTGAAATGTATGTATTTCAATGACCGGGCGGTCCAGGGCAACCGGAAAAGGAGAAGGATGGAGTAATGGAATGCCATCTTTTATCAGTTGATGGTTTGTTTTATTGTATTTAACATAATGTTAATTATAGGACAAAATTATCCCTGGCGAAATCCCAGGACGGTAAAACTATAGTCGGGCCGAACACCGTCCTTCTGCGGGGAAAATTGAAAGCTCGATCTACTCGGGGACCGTCAAGAACGCTGGTCGTCCCGGGAAGTCAAAAGCTCTAACCTATCCGCGGGAAGTCGAAAGTCCTGAGCTCTAATCTATCCGCGGAAAGTCGAAAGTCCTGACCCGCTCAGGGAAAGTCAAAAACTCCGATCTTTAAAGCATGAAGAACGCCAAACGATTGTCGTCCGATCAACAGGACGCGCTGCTCAAAACACTGAAAGCCCGTTTTGAAAAGAACACGAACCGCCATAAAGGGCTCGAATGGTCCAGAGTCCAGGCCAAACTGACGGCCGATCCGGGCAAATTATGGACGCTCAACGAAATGGAGATCACCGGCGGCGAGCCCGACGTCGTTGGCTACGACAAAACAACTGACGAATTCATTTTCTACGATTGTTCGCCGGAAAGCCCTAAAGAACGCAGGAGCCTCTGCTACGATCGCGAAGCCCTGAATTCAAGAAAGGAAAACAAGCCGGTCGACAGCGCTATCGATATGGCTGAAGCCCTTGGTGTCGAGATATTAACCGAAGATCAATACCGCCAATTGCAGCAGCTGGGGAAATTCGACACGAAAACATCCAGCTGGGTAAAAACGCCGGACGCCATCCGCACGCTCGGTGGCGCCATATTCTGCGATCGCCGCTATGATCACGTCTTCACGTACCACAATGGCGCAGAATCGTACTATGCCGCAAGGGGGTTTCGCGGAATGGTAAAAGTTTGATCAGGGATATTGAGAGAGAGAAGTTCTTCAGGGATATGCCGCGGGATGGGCTAAAAAGTGGAGGATACTGGAAGAACTATTTGGATCTCAGGATGGCGAGATCAGAGAAGCTCGGTTTGAAAGCAGGGATAACAACTCCGTCTTTGGAGAAAACTTCAGCAGCTTGCAGCTCGATGCGCACTTTTTCATTCTTCCTGGCCTTGATCGTAACCAGCTTTTCGATGAGGTCGTGGCTAACGCCCTTGCACTGGATCGTCACGTAGTATTTACCGGCGGGGACAGCAGGGATCGTAATTCCGTCAGAGCTGTCGGTAGCAAAAACCTGGTAGACGACGCCGGCGCCGGTGCGATCGTATCTGTCGAAGATGATCAGCACAGAATCACTGGCGTGGATGTTGCTGAGCTGAAAACGGACTGCGCCGGCATTGAGGTCGACCTTGGTAGCGGCAGCACCACTGCTTTTGGTCGCTGGCGCCGGATCGGGATTCGCATAAGCGACTCCGACCAGGAGCAGGGTTAAGAGGTTAAAAATCAGATGTTTCATGGGGCGATACTTTGACAATTATGATCCAACCCCGATGCCAGATTCTACATATTTGATATTCAGCGCATTGCATCTACGGACTTACCCGGCCTTTTCCCGGAATGGGACGTTGCCGGGAAGCCCCTCCCCCTAACGGAGAATGTCTTCGATCGCTGCGAGCTCTTCCTGCGAGAACCAGGTATTGCGGAAGGCCTGCAGCGAGTCCGTCACCTGCTCGGGCTTGCTGACGCCGATAAGGACAGAAGTGATCCGCTTGTCGCGTAGTATCCAGGCCAGTGCCATCTGCGCCAGGGTCTGCTCCCGACGAACCGCCTGGTCGTTCAATGCCCTGATCTTAGCCAGCTTTTCTTCGGTAATAGCCGATTCTTTCAAAAAGCCCGTCGGGCTGGCCGCCCTCGAGTCCGCCGGAATTCCCTTGAGGTATTTGTCTGTCAGCAGGCCCTGTGCGAGCGGGGAGAACGGTATACAGCCCACCCCTTCCTTTTCCAGCAGATCGAGCAGCCCGCCTTCTACCCAACGCTCGAACATGGAGTATTTCGGCTGGTGGATCAGGCAGGGCGTGCCAAGCTCTTTAAGGATACTCAACGCTTTAGCGGCCTCATTTGCAGGATAATTTGAGATGCCGACGTAGAGTGCCTTGCCCTGGCGGACGATCAGGTCCAGCGCCGCCATCGTCTCTTCCAGCGGCGTATTGGGATCGGGCCGGTGGTGGTAGAAGATGTCGACATAGTCCAGGCCCATTCTTTTCAGACTCTGGTCGAGGCTGGACACCAGGTATTTTTTGGAACCCCATTCCCCGTAAGGTCCGGGCCACATGTAGTAACCGGCCTTTGTGGAGATGACCAGCTGGTCGCGGTAGCCGTGAAAATCTTCCTTCAGGATACGCCCAAAATTCTCTTCCGCCGAGCCGGGAGGCGGCCCGTAGTTGTTGGCCAGGTCAAAATGGGAGATGCCCGAATCAAATGCGAGCTGTAGTATCTTCCGGCCATTCTCGAGGGTATCGACGCCGCCGAAATTATGCCAGAGTCCAAGCGAGACGGCCGGCAAAAGCAGTCCGCTGCGGCCGCAGCGTCGGTATTCCATGGCATCATAACGGGTATGACTGGGCTTGTAGCTCATAACGACAGAATTGTCCTGTAAGATAGATAACTTTGGGTTACGACTGCAAAACATGGACCTACTCCTGCTATTAAAGGATGAGCTGTTCAAAGAACACAAAGACAAGATCGTAGCCTATGTCGGCAAGGATAAAGAGCGCTTTGCCAGGCTGATCGAACTTTTCTTCAAAGGCGACTACCGCATCGCACAGAGAGCCGCCTGGCCGCTCAGCTACTGTGTGCGGAACCATCCTGAGCTGATCACGCCGTGGTACCGTCGGCTCCTCGACAACCTCGAGCGGAAGGATATACACGCCGCCGTTGTACGGAATACCATCCGATTGTTGCAGGACGTCGACATCCCCAAAAAATTTCATGGGCGGGTAATGAACAAGTGCTTTGAGCTGGTGCAGTCCACCGAGTCCCCTATCGCCGTCAAGGCTTTTTCGCTGACCGTATTGTCCAATCTCTCTTCCGACTATCCGGAGATCGCCGGCGAGCTAAGGCTGATCATCGAAGACCAGTGGGACCAGGCGACACCGGCATTCAGAAGCCGCGCGAAGAGAGTGCTGAAGAAGATGCAACGGTAAACCCGCGCGCTAGCCCGCGTCGCTGACGGCAAACTTCGACTGCAGCTCTTCAAAACGGGTCCGCAATATGACCGAATCACCAAGGCTGAGCACCGCGGTCTTAGTTGTATTATAAACAGTATCGATCCGGAAGGCAGCGCCCGCCGGAATGGTAAAGGCAACGGAATCTCCCGGCTTGCGGGAACGCCAGGCTGAAATAGGCTCCTTCGCCTGGGTGTCGAAAAGGAGCACAGAGATGTCGGGCGTTCTTATCTCCCCCTCGCCCGTCCGAAGCGAGATCGTCAACGGACAGAGAATATTCCGATCGCCGGTGAGGCTATCCTCGCCGAAAGACAGGCCGGTGATCGTCCACTGGTCTTTTCTATGGAGCTCCTTGATCCCTCCCGGATTTGGGTCTGCGTAAATGATCGTCAGCGTATCGCCAATATATCCTACGAGCGTCGAATACATATTGTCGCTGTCCCCCTGCCAGTCGATGAGGAGGGCCAGCCGGTCGAAAGCCAGGCTCCGCGTGAGATTGGTCAGACGGGTGGTGTTTTCGTTTGGTTCTACATCCTTTAGTTCGAGCGAGTCTATATGGTGGGTCTTCCGGTTGTAAAGGATAAGCTATATATAGTTTTTGCCATAAACTTCTATGGCCGAGCCTTCGGCTAAGAATACCGATTGTGGCTGGCGGGTCTCCAGGCCGGCGAATGCGGCGCCATACAGCCGCCGGAAATCGCAGTCGATGCCATACTGCTGAATGGGATAGACCTCCCAGCTGGGGTGGGCTACCTGGTATTCGGTCGTCCTCTCGGGTCCGGTCTGGGCGTAGCCCCAGAAATGCTCGGTAATAAATTCTTCTTTGCTGCCGGGCTGGAGCGCGACCGACCGGCTGTCCGCAGTAGCCGAAAGATGGTTCCACCGTCCTTTGAATTTCCATTGATACCGGGCCTTGAGCGTCTGGCCGTCGAGGCTCTCCTCGTAGCGCATGGGCAGGGAAATATAGCGCTCGCGAAACAGCGTATTGGCCACAAGGCTTACGGCAGGCAGAGGAACGATCTCGCGGATAAAGACCACTCCTCTTTTCCATTTGGTATCTTCTTTATACCGGATATAGAACCTCAGGTTGACCTCCGGGAAATTGGTGTGGAAAGGTATCTTCAGTCCGCGGACCTTCACCTCGCGGAACTGGAAACCGACCAGGCTGACATAAGCATCGCCTGCCCAGTAGTCGAGCTCGGTCCGGGCCGGCAGCAGTGGCCGGAGGGCGGACGGGTCCACCGGGTAATTGGCCATGATCAGTTTTCTCCATTCTGCGCGTAGAAAGACTGTGGCCATTGATTTGCTGTTTAGTACAGAAGTCGGGTTTTTATCGTCTGCTTCACCTCTTTCAGCAGCTGGAGCGCCTGGTTGGAGAGCTTTTTGTCGATGTCCAGCACCACATAGCCTATCTCATCATTGGTCTTGAGATACTGACCAAGGATGTTGATATTGTTTTTGGACAGCGTACTGTTGATCTCGGAAAGCACTCCGGGCACGTTCTTGTGAATATGGAGGATCCGGTGCGTTCCTTCCTGGTGAGGGAGGCTGAGGGAAGGAATGGTGTGGCTGCCGATGGTCATCCCCGTCTCGAGGTACTGAAAGAGCTTGTTGCTGACGTCCTCGCCGATATTCTCCTGCGCCTCTTCGGTAGACCCGCCGATATGGGGGGTGAGGATGACATTGGGGAGGCCCTGCAAGGGGGTGATGAAGCGGTCGCCGTTCTTTTCCGGCTCCCAGGGGTACACATCGATGGCCGCGCCGGAGAGCTGTCCTTCCTGGAGGCATTTGGCAAGCGATTCCAGGTCGACGACCTCGCCGCGGGCATAGTTGAGGAGGATCGATCCCTTCTTGAATTGCCTGAGGACCGTCTTATTGATGAGGTTCCTGGTCTGCAGGGTATCCGGCACGTGGAGGGTGATGATATCGGCCTGGCTGACCACTTCTTTTATCGTTTTTTTGGCTACGGCGTTGCCGAGGGGCAGCTTGGTCACTGTATCATAGAATATGACCTTCATCCCAAGGGCTTCGGCGAGTACGCTCACCTGGCTCCCGATATTACCATATCCTATGATCCCCAGTGTTTTACCCCTGAGTTCGTAGCTGCCTTTCGCCTCCTTGAGCCAGACGCCGTCATGGGCGGCCTTGCTCTTGTCCGGGATGCGGCGGATCAGCATGATGGCGAGGCCGATGACCAGCTCGGCTACGCTGCGCGTATTGGAATAGGGCGCGTTGAACACGACAACGCCGTGATTGGTGGCGGATTTGAGATCTACCTGGTTGACCCCTATGCAGAAACAACCGATTGCCTGCAATTTTTTTGCGGCATCGAGCACCCTGGGAGTGATCTGGGTCTTGGAGCGGATGCCCAGCAGGTGTACGTCCTTGACCTCGTTGATCAATTGTTCTTCGGAAAGGGCGCCGCCCAGCTTCCTGACGGAGGCGTAGCCCGATTCTTTGAAATGTTGGACAGCGGCATCACTGATATTCTCTAAGAAGAGTATGTTAATCTTTTCTTTAGGGTAGCTTGTAGTTTTCTTATCCACCATAATTTTGCCCTGCTTTTTGCGTTAGTTTTCCAATTCGGAAGTGCAAAGTAACACCGGATTATTTTATT
>Ga0207695_10000279_pt1 | contig 127268 bp, 90 predicted proteins | sample KBSC54metaG_FD_184354 | JGI IMG/M metagenome (GOLD analysis project Ga0207695, IMG submission 184354) | Corn rhizosphere microbial communities from Kellogg Biological Station, Michigan, USA - KBS C5-4 metaG (SPAdes) (version 2) | ecosystem: Host-associated > Plants > Roots > Rhizosphere > Soil... | reverse complement strand
GTTACTACAATACACACCGTAAGCACTCGGCCATCGGCTACAAGACACCGATGGAATTCGAATCCCTCCACTCACTCAACTAATCAACACAAACGGTCCAGAAATCCGTTGCATCTCAGTTTGATCATTCCTCCCTATTGCGAATTTTTTTGACGGTTGACCAGCCAAATTACGCATCCAAACAAAATCGTTGGAATGAAAATCGTTGGAATGCGACGAAAACCTGTGAACCGCCCAAGGCGCGGGACAAGTTCTATGGCTTATTGGGCTCCTCCGGACCTCGGTTGGTCACGCCAGACAACTCTACCCCACCGAGTCAGCTGCTCTGCCCTGAATGCATCGCCGGATCTTCTGTAAATCACGCCCACCGTATCGACGAAGGCAACGAAGGCAACTTGGGGTCGACTCTTGACTCTTGACGGCGAAGTTTAGACACCAACGAAGCACCCCTTTTCTTACCGTTCTCAGAATTCCAGAGTAACATGCTTCCGCCCCGACATCGTGATCGATTCGAGCGTCTGCGAAGGCAAGTCGGATGCGTTGCGTATGGTTACCATTGATCCACTTTCCACTGCTGCAATCACGAGATGAATGAGGGTCTGCGGTGTGCAATCAGAGCCATCGATAGAGACATTTGCACCCGACCGGACGAGTTTCTCAATGATTTGAGGGGAGATCTTCATACTTCTTCGATTGATACCTGTACCAAAGTCCAGCCTCTCTCATTTCTTTCCTTCGGACGCTTGTTGTCCCCATCGTTGCAGATCGGATTCGTCCGGTCCAGCTTTCCAACTCACCTCCGATGAGCGGGGAATTCCATCCATACGGACGCGGAGAGGAAGATGATCAAGACTATAAGACGCAACTAGCTTCCGCAAATCGTCCAAATCATTCTGATTGGTCACGCTCCCGACAACAGAACGCTCATTAAAGATGAGGAACCTAAACGCGACTTTCACCACTGCCGCATCTTGAAATCGCCAATCACCATGGATGGCATCCGCCAGAAGTCTTACCTGATAAGCATCCTGTTTGTGACCCACCGGAACATTGGCGATGATAATCGCGCCCAAAATACAGAAGACCGCAGCGACCGCGGCCAATAGGAACAAAATCCGGGAACGCTTCCTTGGTGATCTACTGAAACTCGGGACACTGCGCGGGAAGATCAGTGAAGGCATGGGGTGGGATCGATCAATGGATCCAGTATGCCGATGATGAGTCGAAATTGCGACGCGAATTTCGTGGATTGGAGATAGAGTCGGGGCATACTGGTCTTCGCCGTTCGTAAAGGCCGCGAGAGCATCGAAACATGAGATACTTCCCTCGCGACACGGTCGTCCGCTGACCGTTGCGGCATGCGTCAATCCTTCCCAGGCTTTTGTCTCGGGGACTCTGGGCCCGCCACCTCGTTTGTTCAGTGCACCGACAAAACCACTCGACAGTCCGCCCCAACGATTCGACGATTATGGGTATGCCAGCAGCACCCCGGAATCCGCATCGCCGCAACGATGCCTCTCAACCCATAAAGACGGCGGCAAGCCAGTCTGGTATGACTCTCGTTGAGTTAATTGTGGTCGTGGTCGTTCTGGGCACGCTGGCCATATTAGTCCTTCGATTATCCATTAATAATTCCCGAATATTCGCAATGGCCAAAAAATCGCAGGCGATGACGGACGAGAGGAACATTGTCGCGGCTCTGAAAGCCTACAAGCAGGAGTATGGCAAATATCCGGTCAGCACCTCCGATGTGAAAGACACTCTGGTGGGAGATCCGGTCCGCGGCGCTTCACTGTCGCCCGCGCCCATCGACAATTCCAATCTCTTCAATGTGCTGCGTGGCATTCCCGACGAGAGGGGCAACAAGGATCATCAGGGCAATCCGCGCCGAGTCGTTTTCTTCGAAGGCAAGTATGTCACCAATCCGGCGGCGCCGAAGTCCGGATTTCACGATGGATCCCTCTTCGATCCTTGGGGAACACAGTACTTCGTGATCATGGACACCAATTCCGACCAGCACATCCAGGTGGATACCTTCTATCAGGATTTTAAGGGTAAATTGCCGGAGGTCGAAGTCGGCGTATTTTCATTTGGCCGCGATCAGCAACTGGGTTCATCAGGCAAGGGTCTGAATAATATGTACGGGTCAGGAGACAAGGTTTCGGACGACATGCTCTCCTGGCAACAATGACCACGCCATCTGCACACGAGACTCGAAGCAAGAGGACGACTAACGGTGTATCGCGTTTGACCTTTCTCGAGTTGATGGTCGCCTCGGCGGTTGCTTCATTCCTGATTCTGCTTCTTTTTCGTGCCAGTATCTTTCCTCACGAAGGATCTTTCAGGATCCTGGCCAGGACCGACGAGATGAGCACCATCGCCGCGATGCGAGCCTACAAGGAGGAGTATGGCAGATATCCGGACAGTCCTTCCGACTTGAAAGACATCCTTTGGGGTGATCCTGTTCGTGGCGCCTCATTATCTCCCGCACCCATCGATAACTCCCATCTCTTCAATGTGCTGCGGGACATTCCCGATCAAAGCGGTAACAAAGACCACCAGGACAATCCACGGCGAGTCGTTTTCTTCGAAGGCAGGGAGGTCAAGAATTCGTCCGCGCCCAATGCTGGATTTCACAATGGATCCTTTTTTGATCCGTGGGGAACACAGTATTTCGTGATCCTGAACACTGGTTCCAGACATCGTATCCAGATGGATGGCATCTATAAGGATTTCCAAGGTCAGCTACCGGAGGTGGAAGCCGGAGCATTTTCATTTGGCCCCGATCGGCAACTGGGTTCGCCGAGCAAAGGTATCACCAATATGTATCAGTCGGGAGATAAGGTCTCGGACGACGTGATCTCGTGGCAGTGATGAACAGACCATCGGCACACGAGACTCGAAGCAGGAGAACGATGAACGGCGCTCCGGGGCTGACTTTCCTCGAACTGACCGCCGCTTCGGCGGTTGTTGCATTCCTGATTCTGGTTCTTTTTCGTGATAGCATCATTCCTCGCGAAGGATCTTTAAGAACCCAGGCTACGAGCGTTGAAATGAGCATCATGGCCGCCATGGAGTCCTACAAGGCAGAGTATGGCAAATATCCGGCCACCTCTTCCGACCTGAGAGACACCCTCTGGGGCGATCCCGTTCGTGGCGCCTCATTGTCTCCCGCACCCATCGACAATTCCCATCTCTTCAATGTGCTGCGCGATATTCCCGATCCAAGCGGCAACAAGGACCACCAGGGCAATCCACGCCGAGTCATTTTCTACCAAGGCATGGAGGTCAGGAACCCATCTTCGCCCAAGTCCGGATTTCACAACGGAGCCTTCTTCGATCCCTGGGGGACGCAGTATTTCGTGATCGAGGATACCAATTCCGACCACCACATCCAGGTGGACAGCATCTACAAGGATTTTCAGGGCAAATTGCCGGAGACGGAAATCGGAATATTTTCCTTCGGCCGTGATCGGCAACTGGGCTCGCCAGCCAAGGGAATGTCTAATATGTATCAATCGGGAGACAAAATCTCTGACGATGTGATCTCGTGGCAATGATCAATGCCACCGCCGCTACTTATGAGGCAAAAATGGGGCGTAGCTAGTCGGGAATATGAGACATATCCTCGAGCAAGCTCTCCACCCAAGGTCCCACGCTCACGGAACTGCGAAAGACCTGTTCAAGTTTCTTTATTCGGTCCTCGGGAACTCCAAGGACGCTCTTGAATACGGTGACCCCGCGAAGCTCGGGCCTGGCTTTTTGAAATTTCGTAACCGCATCCGGTGATTTTTCGTCAGATCCACGAGAATTTCGCCCGAGGCAGTCGGTCATCATGAGCAAGTATTTGTCCTGTACGGGAGCTCCGTCATAGTAAAAAACGGAAACTGGATACGCAGCCTTCAGAGTGTTCAAGTGGGCGATGGTGGCCACGGGAATAATACCCAAGTATATTCCATCACAGGCAATCGAATTAGTGAATGGGGCATCATCTTCAAAACAGGATTTGCAAAGTCCGGATTTGGCATCGCTATAGCATTGAAGCACGAGCTTGAAACGCTCCCTGTTCTCTCGCTGATCATCCTCAGATAAATCGACAGCTTTATTTTGATATCGAGCCGCGATATACCTTCCAACCTCTAAGTTCAATTTCTCGGCGAGGATACCGGAAAGTGAATGCTTCTCACGCTCCGCGCGCTCGAACAGCTTTTTGACAAACGAGCTGGTCCATTTTTCCCCAAGTTCCTGCACGGATATGATAAAAGCCCGCTGAATGGACGCACCCCGATGGGCCGCCAGGATGGTGGAAGTAAAGTATCGGCCATCCAATCCAAGCGCGGATCCCTGCCAGAGCTTTGGGTTTGTGAGGCTTATATAGCGGTCGCCCTTGTTCAACCGCTGGAAAAGGCTGATCAGGGCGATAAGAAGTCTTTCTCTTGTCTCGTTCAGCACCACCACCTCATTCGACAATCCCTGTAGGGTGGATTCAAGTTCGGAGATCCTCTGTTCCACGAGTGCCTCGAGAAGTGGGCCGACGCTCGCCCTTCGGCTCGTCATTTCTTTCCGTACACCGCGCCACACACCAGCCAGCGCGGAAAGACGCCGTTCCAAACCTACCGAACGAACCGTGTAAGTTCGAGAATCCACGTACGTTCTGAGGGCGCGGGCCACTTCCAGCATCGAAGGTCTATCGATGGGATCAAATGAGAGACACTTGCAGATGATATCGATGATAAACGGACTTCTTTCTGCGAAGCCCCGATTACGGTTGATGAATTTACTTCTGACGAAAGCACGCCGTTTATGTCCCCGTAGCGCCGAGGGCAAAGTCGGCTCCTCACCAATCGCGAGATGCAGGATCAGCTTGCCAAAGGAATACACATCGGCCTGCTGGGTAACAATGCTTTCAGCATCCTTTCTTTCGGGCGCACGGTAGGCGTGATCCCGCTGTTCCTGCGGAACGCCTTGAGGCTCTATCGGAAAGGCCTCCCCAAAATCTATAAAGATCGGCCGGATCGAACCATCATCTTCTTCCCGGATGAAAATATTCGGGGGCCAGATGTCTCCGTGCACTACCCGCCTTTGATGAATATCAGCCAGGCCAATAGCGATGGCATGGGCAAGATCAATCCACTTATTTGGGTCCGTCATGCCATGCCAGTTGTCATATGGCTTAAACTGGTCACTGATGTAAGGCTCCACTCTTTGATGGGTCTTGACCAGATGGTCGCCCAGTGAAAGAGCATTGGGCAGATAGAGTTGCGCCGTAATGGGAAGAGGTACCAGTTCGCCAAGATAGTTCGCTCTCAGAACCTCAAAGTCAAAAATAGGATTGGCGTATCTACATCCATGCAGCCGTTTCCTCGTCAACTGCCATTCCCTTCCTCCCTCCTCGCTCTGCCGCCGCAAGTAGTCCTGAATCTGCGCTGAATCGTAAGTCTCAGGATCCAAATTCGGCAATTTCAGAACGATCTCAGGAGATCCGGCGAGTTTCCGTCTATTCTGCGCGAGTACGACTCCCCTGTAAGCGATCGCTCTGCCACCTTTTTTCAATTCCTCGGTTATTGCATACAGTCGGGTCTCCTGCTTCAGCCACGGCATCTGTCGCTTATCGTCCGGCGTAAACGGAAGAACGGAAGCGAAGCGAAATGGCATGGAGATTTCGGTATCGAGAAAGCGCAATGGGGAGAAATCCATATTTCCAGGGGGGTATATTCCAGCGTGATTGATGACGGAACGATCCCTCTTCGATTCACATTTAAGAGATCCATCAATCTCTCCAAAACGGAGGAGGGGCGATGCGGAACACTTGAGCAGGATTTTCCTCTTTTGGTATCGGGGGATTACCCTGAATTTTCTCTCAAAATTAAACACCTCCCCTGACACGTCCTGATGCGCCGACCCGCCGTGCGTGAAGCCTCCAGAGCCCATGTGAAATACCGCATGGAAGCCCGTGCCACGAGAATCATCTAATCGAGGTTCGACGACATCCACCCATTACCAACCGCTTTGAGCTGGAATGTTCCCAATGGCTGAGAAGCCATGACAGTTTGTCCGTGAATGGATCCTGGCAGAGCTACCGTCTGCAGCGCGACGCCACAGCTACGAGGCTCAGCCCGAGGAGCAAGCCTACGGAAGGTTCGGGCGTGGGAGTGGACTGGACGACGGCGAAGTCGCTGTCGTGGTCCACGACGGCCCAGACGGTGCCGCTGGCGAGGTCGAGCCCGTAGGTGCCGAGGTCAAAGTCGGTGGCGGGATCGTAGGCTCCGCTCACGAAGTTCTCCGTACCACTGAAGTTACCGTCCACGGCATTACTCCACGTATTGGTCTCCGGGTCGAGCCAGGCGAGGACGGAGCCAGGCGTAACTACGGCCAGTTTCAGTTCGATGACAAAGACATCAGTCTGCCCGGTGGATTCATTGACAGTCGGCACACCACTCAGATGGAAGACATCGCTAAGGCGGGCGCTATCATTCAGGGAAGAAGAGAGATGAGCAAAGCTGCCGATGATATTCGCGTCTGCGCCAGCTTCTCCGTCAAGCAGGCTGGCCGTAGTGGCAATGCCGCCACTGATCGCCCCGGTGTAAGTGTGCAACGTGGAGAGCTGGGTGTTCGCGGCGATTTCCTGGGCGAGACTTCCACCGGAAAGCGTAACGGGATTCGTCACGCTGATGCCGCGGCCGATTTGCAGAGTGCCACCAGTAACATTTGCCGCTCCCGAGCCGAGGGCGGAATTGTTTTCGACGGTCAGGGTACCACCACTGATTTGCGTTCCGCCCTGGTAAGTGCTCGCGCCGGAAAGGATAGTGACGCCTTTGAGGACCTGGAGTTGTGTGCTGCCGCTGATGAGGATCGGCGCGCCGTCGGCGCGCTCTAACTCATAGCCGGTGCTGTTGTGATTGAAGACAATGGTGGAATTGGCATGGGCCGCAGGGCCGGCGTACCCATCGATCTCCGCCACATTGATCACCCCTGCGCCGCCACCAGTGCCAATGTAGAGTGTCGCGGTACTTGCCGGAGCGTTGGACGCAGAAGGTCCATCGCCGAGTTGGAGCAAGCCGTCACCGATCCCGGTCAGGGCGCTGGCGGCCCCCGTATAGACGTTGAGTGTGCCACCATTGGACAACGTGACCGATCCAGTGCCACCGGTCGCGCCCACGTAGAATGGTCCCGTCACATTCCATTGCGAAACCGCACCGTTCGCATTCACGCCATCGACCGTTACGGCGCCGGCGCCGTAACTCGTCACCGACCCAACCGTGGCCCCCGCCGTGCCAATCAGAGTCTGCGCGGAGTTGAGCACGCCTCCGTTGGTAATGTTGATCGTCGGAATGGGATCGCTCAGGGAGGTGCGCACGGACGAAATTCTCAGCACGCCTGCATTCACCGTTGCGGCGGCCCCGGTCACAGAGTCGACGCCAGTGATGCTCATCGAACTGGCGGTCGTAGTGCCGTTTGTCTTATCGCGAGCCAGGGCGAGTCCTTGTGTGTTAATCTGGCCGCCATTGCTCACCGTAATGGTGGCAGTGCCCGACGAACCGAAGCTGGTATTCGTGACATTCCATTTTGAACCGGCTCCGTCAACGGTAATGGTAGCGGTAGACGTCGATTGCGAGGCCAGGGTGATCGCCTGGGAGCCTGAGCTGATCGCGCTATTGATCACTCCGCCCTGCGAGATATTCAATGTTGCGGCCCCGGAATATCCCACGGTGAATGTGCCGTTGGTATTGAAGACCGAACCGGCACCCGTTACGTTCACGGTGCCGCTGGATCCCGCGGCGTAGGCGATCGTGGGCGAGTAAGTGGAGCTATTGATGGTAAAGGTTGCGCCACCCGTGACATTCACCGTGCCCGTTCCGCTTAAACCGATAAATGCGCCGTTATCGATGGTCCAGTTCGAACCTGATCCGTTGAGATAGACCTGTCCAACGTTGGTGGGGGATTCACCGACAAAAGCATAACCAAAGGTGTGCAGGGTATCGCCGGGCTGGAATTGGAGCGTCCCCGATCCGCCGGTACCCACGTCGACGAAGGAACTGCTCACGGTGGTGTTTCCTGAGGAAGTAGGAGCGCCTGCGTGCAATGTGGGAGTGCTCAGGAAGTGAGTGACGAGCAACAGGCACGACGAGGCTAAAATGGGGCGGCAGGGTGGCTTCATCCGCGGGTTTCTAACAGGAAAGGCATGTGCGAACTACGCCCTAAAAACAGGGGGTATTAACCGTGAGTGAGAATGAAGACGCAAGCGACCATCACTGCGGTTCTCTCACCGCCGGACACAGGAGTGTCGCCAAATGGGCATTACCCCACGGGAGTGGGGTAACGAGGGCGAATATGCTGCTGGCTTGAAAGATCTACGCCTTTTCTGAAACCAACGCCTCCAAGCGGCGGGACGTTGCTTCCACTATGGGCGCTCCCGGCATCCAGACGTCCTCTCTGGAATCGCTCACCCACTTAGGCCGCAACCCGGCGCGTGGGGTCAAGACTCCCCCAGCCAGAGCGACATCAGCGCCGCACGCGTCCGGACACCGAACTCGGCGTAGATTTCCTTCACATACTTGCGCATCGTCATCGGCTTCTGTTCGAGGGCATCGGCAATCTCTTTCTCGGACTTTCCGGTGAGAAGCCCCTGCAGAATGCGCGTTTTGAGCGGCGTCAGCGCTTTCACGCCTTTGTAGACGCCGTGGATCAGGAGCAGCCGCCGATGAAACTCGCGCACACCGCGCAATGCCATGCCCGCGATCGCGGCTTCTTCCTCGGTGAAGTTCTGCCGCCCGGGCTTTCCGGATTCGTAGCGGTCGAGCAGGAAGATCGATTCCACCGTGGGACTGACCGGGAAGATGAGCCAGATGCGGTCGGCGATTTCCGGTTCCAGGTAGTAAAGATGGTAATGCGCTGTCTTGCTGAACTTGGCAAAGTCGACCCACCCATCGCGCAATCGGTGCACACGAAAGACGCCAGCTCGCCGAACCACCTCGCGACTGGTCATGCCCACATGGATATCCACATCGTGACGATTGCCCTTGCGATAAAAGGCGGGGGTCAGTCTCCCATAGTGCTCGGTGGAGAAGTAGGAGGCCACCAAATTTCGGTAAGTCTCCCTTTCGAGCAGGAAGGAGCGGCGCGCCCGGAGACGCCAGCCGAGAAGCGGATCGTTCCGGGCCGCCTTTTCATCCAGCATCAGGAGACTGCCCAGCCAGATGACATTATCGACGTCCATATGCTTCTGGAACCATCGCATGAGGTGAACGAGCGCCTCGTCCGTGCTGCCCGCCGGAAAGGAGGCCAATTCATCCCACAGGTTGTAGATGAGTTGGGTGGCGGCAGGCTGGCTGACGGCGGCAGGCTTGCGTGGCGAAGCGGATTTTCGGGGCATGAGGGATGATATGCCCGGACTGGGCGCACTCAGGTTACAGGGTGGGCTGGGCGCGATGCGAGTGCGCAGGTGACGGGCGGGACGCCGCTTCCACTACGATCTCTGTTTCCGCCACCTCCGCTTTGTATCACTTACCCAGAATCGCGGCCCACGCTTGCATGGTGGCGGGATGACGGCAGAGAAGCTGCGGCGTAGAGAACTCGGCAGCAGCAGCGGCAGGTTGCCCGGCGGCAGTCTCGTCGATGGCCTGACTCTCCGCCCAAACGGGATCCAGTCCGAGCACGCGGGCGAGCGCTTCGGTCGATACGGGAAAGGCACGGAGCAAGGCGGGGGGCGGTGCATTTCTTTCGCCCGAAGACGGAGTCGTGGCCGCTTCCAGTGACGCGGTGCGAGCGGGACTTTTGGGTGCGGCGGCCACACGATCCCACGGCGCTTCCCAGCTTTCCAGTGCAGCGAGGTTACGCGGAAAGATCGACGACGCCTCTTTCATTAGCGTCGCCAAAGCGCCACCAGCGGTAGCATGGGCACGCAGGCTGCGAAGCAGTTGCGGCAGCCAGGGCATGAGGATCTGATCCGGCAACCAGGCGAAGGCTTTGCTCATCAACTCGACCGTGAAGCCGGCCACCACAGGCGTGAAGCTGAGCGAGAGGAGGAAACCGTTCAGCCATGCGGGCAAGGTTCCGAGGGCGATCGGGTTGTTGAGGACGCGATCGAATTGTTCCCGCAGCGAGGCCAGGGTGCGGAGTTGCAGGACGCATTCCACCGACCAGAGGAGGGCAAGCTTGATCGGATCAGTCGTGGTAATGGACGCCTGCCGGATGGCGATCACAAACTGGCTGCGTTCGCAACCGAGCGAGAGGGCGAGGCTTTCGAGGGTGAGGATGAACTGCAGCATCGCGGCGAGGTCGCCAGGCTTGACCCCGCGATCGCCAAAGGCCGTCGGCAGCAGCGTGCAATAATGGGAGTAACCGCCAGTAACGAATCTCCCGCACCATTCGGGCAACGCGGTGAAAGACCGGTAGTAATGCACGAAGCGCGAGATCCGCCGATGGATCTCCGGCGCATCGCTTACGTCGCGCTCGTTGATAAGCAGGGTGAGGGCGTGCGCACCTAAGTCAGCCGTAAGTCGTTCACTCTTGAGATAGAGAATGCTGTCTTCCGCCGCAGCCAAAGCGGCGATGGTGCGGGCATTGGAGGCGAAGGCGGCACGGCGAAGCTTTTGTTCGAGCACGAACTCGACGGTCAGTCCATCGTACCCGAGCTGAATGATGGCGCCTTGATTGCGCCCAATGGCCAGATCCCAGCTTTCCTGGCGCGGCGGCGCGGCACCGAGTTCGCGCTGACCCATGATCGGGCGAACGACATCACCGGCAAGCAGGCGCCGGAGTTTCCAAAGCAAATCGGAGGCAGGCAACCACTCCGGGTGCGCGGAGAAATCGAGCAAGGCACGCTGAACATTGCGTGCCTCGAGCTGGATAGGCAGGCACTTGAGCCGGTCGTAGACATCGCGGGCGAGCGGCGGCATGGACTCGTAGCCGATCTTCCCGATCCGGTCACCGCCGAGCATCACGTCGCAAAGCCGCGCGATGCTGCGGCGTTTGGGCACAAAATCTTTCTCCAGGCAGGTAATCGCGGCATCGCGAAAATCCCACGGCGTGGGGTGCGGGCGATTGCGCAGATTCGCGAGGAGAATGCTGGTATGATAGACTGCGATGCTATCAGCCGTACTCGCCATGTAGCCGTGTTTGCGCGCGGAAGCCACGATCCTCACACACCACTGGACGAGCGCGTCTTCATCCTCCTGCCCGGGCGGCGGTGGAGCACAGAGGAAGGAAGTCAAATCACCGCTCCCGACGGAAGGCAGCGGGAGAGGCACGGGCGTGGCCGGTGGGGCCTTCGCGCTCTTTCGCTTTTTCTTTTCCTCGCCAGCTTCTCCGTCCTCATCCGCCGCATCTTTCTTGAGATGGCTCACGCGCAGAGGCTTCAAACCGGCCCGGCGCAATTCGCGACTCCAGCGCTCCTCAGCCAGGCTTACGCTGCCGGGCGGGTGGCTGAACTGCCGTTCGATCGCCGCATAACTGCTGGGCAGAAGCCCATACAGCCATTCCGTTTGTGTTCGCGGCGGAATCTCCCACAGCACGGGGCTTTCGGCACCAAATTCCGCGACTCGGCTCGCACTATGAGCAGCACCGCAAATGTAGAGAGCGTCCGGCGGTGCGATTCCCGTTTCCGTGAGATGCTGCTTCATCCGCGTCCACATGTAGCGTTCGCGAAGTTCGTCCTCCGCGATATCCCCGGACTCGCGCCCAAGCCGACGCACGAGACTGCCAACGAGGAAGAAGACCTCACGATAGCGCGCGTAGTCCGCTCCGATCACTGCATCCTCGACATATTGGTCCCACCACTCGCTGTAATGGGCCACGCGAGCATTGCGGAGCAGGACCTCGACAAATTCTCCAAAGGTTGGCGCGGTGGCTCCGACCTCGATGGCCACAGCCCCCTGATGAATCACGGCGCTCTCTTCGTCGTCCGCCGCCTCTTCTTCTTCCGGCTGTTCACCGGATTTCTTGTCCCCCCTTTTGCTCCACTGAAAAACGTGATCCGCACTGCGATCGACGAAGACCAGTTCCGTCCCGGGATTCTTCAAGGCAAAGGCGATGGCCTGAAACTCGGCGGAGAATTCCGTAAGCGGGCAGACGAGATTGAGCGGCGCCCACTCGGAAGGAAAACCATCGGTCTGCGAGGCGAAGGCCTGCAGCGCAATGGGCAGCGAGCATTCCGCGATGCCGTCCAGCAGCGGACGCAAATCCTCGCAGCACTCCATGAAAATAACGCGCGGAGGCCGGCTTTGCAGCCGCTTCACCATGTGCACCGCAGAGGCCGGCGAATGATGGCAGACCGGAAAAATCTCCAGCGGCTCGCGGGCGGCGCGTTCGACGTCATCAATGATGCCCGTGAGAATCTTGGCCAGATGTGCGGCATCTCCGGCAAAAGCCTGTGCCGCCGCGAGGAGCTGATCGCGCAGCGGACCGAATGTTTCCAATGCCTCGGCGCTCATGCAGAGCCTACTTCATGTTCTCCAGCGCACCAATCCCGGCGGAAGCAAAGGGCTGCCATTCGCCGCCTTTGCTCTTCGCATGCTTCTCGACCACGCCATGCCAGAACTTGCTCAGGATCGAGACATCTTCGGGAATGCGCCGCACGAGTGTGCCCGTGAGACTGCGAGCCAGCGTATCCGGCTCCAGCGTCCGCTCGCCGAAGAAATGTCCGTGCAAGACGGCATCCTCGAGCACGCCGATTTGTTCCGCGGTGGAAAGCGAACTCTCGAGGCGCGCATCATCATTCTCCTGGCTGGCCGAGGTTTCGCGCAGATCGGCAAAGGTCTGCAGCAAAATCTCCAGCATGGCCGGCGGCACATCGACTTCGAAACGATTCCGGGCGAGCAATTCCTTCACGCGGAAGAGCACGATGTCGCGCTCCGATTTCTTGTTCGTCACGACCGGGATCTGCACGAAATTGAAACGCCGCTTGAGCGCCGTGGAGAGATCATTCACACCCCGATCACGCGCATTCGCCGTGGCGATGATATTGAAGCCGGGCTGGGCGAAGACCACGTTCTCACCCTTGAGTTCGGGAATGGTGACATACTTCTCCGAGAGGATGGAGATGAGCGCATCCTGCACATCGCTGCTGCAGCGGGTCAGCTCTTCAAAGCGGCCAAGTTCGCCGGCTTGCATGGCGGTCATGATCGGCGACGGAATCATGCTATCGCGCGACTGTCCGCTGGCGATGACGAGGGCGACATTCCACGAATACTTGATGTGCTCTTCGGTGGTACCGGCGGTACCTTGCACGGTGCGGGTGCTATTGCCGCAAATCGCCGCGGCGAGCAGCTCCGCGAGCCAGCTCTTGCCAGTACCTGGATCGCCGATGAGCAGCAAACCGCGATCGCTCGCCAGCGTAACGATCGCGCGCTCCACGGTACGAGAGTCACCATAGAATTTCTGCTGAATGGGGCGCGCCAGCTTATCTGACGGTGTGCTTCCGAGAATGAAGAGGCGCGCCAGCTTGGGCGAAAGTTGCCAGGTGCTCGGGCGTCCGCCATCGTCGATGGAACGCAGCCACGCGAGTTCCTCCGCATATTTCGTCTCAGCGGGCTCACGCAAAATGGTCTCCGCGGCCGCGGCACCGTTCGACTTAGTCTCTGGTTTGTTACTCATGGGGTTGCGTTCTTCAGCGAAGTTGCTTTTTCAATTCGACGATGAGTTTCTTGATATTGCCGGTCAAAACAGGGCAACCGATCTTCTTGAGCTCGTCTTTAAACCAGCCGTCCATGCTGTAGTAACCGGTGCCGGAGACCGAGGCGACGGGCAGGAAATGGACGCCGCTTTGCTTTACGGCGGCGATCATCGGCATCAGTTCGCGGCGTTCGTAAAAGTCAGAGATCCAGACCATGGTCGTGCGGCGCGGATCCACGATGCGCGCCCGCGCTTCCACCATGGCAAGCGGACCGTCGTTACCACCGCCGAGATTCGTACGCATGAGCGACTCAAAAGGATCTTCAACCCACGGAGTGAGATCGATCACGCTTGTGTCAAAGGCGATGAGCGAGACTTTCACCCGCGGCAGCTTGGCGAAAATCGAGGCAAGAATGGCGCACTGCGTCATCGCATCGACCATCGATCCACTCTGGTCGACGACGACTATCATGTAAGTGTTCAGCTCATGCTGGGCGGTGTGCCGGTAATAGAGTTGATCCACGTACAACCGGCCGTCGGCTTTGTTATAATTCGGCAGGTTCTTCCAGATCGTCCGGCGCAGGTCGAGATTCCGAAAAGTTTTCTTTGGCGGAATGGAGCGATCGATGCGCCCGGTCGTGGTGGAGATCACCTGCTTGCGCAGCACCTCGGCCAGTTGGTCGACATACTTGCGAATCAAGGCCCGCGCGTGAGTCAACGCCTTGCCGGTGAGCTTCGTCTTGAGATGCATCAACTGCTCCACGACCGCCGCAGTGGGCGTGATAGCTTTCGCAAGATTGTCGTCGCTGAGCACTTCGAGCAGATCCATCCGCTGGATGATGTCGCTCTCCATGGCCTGCAACTCGGCACGCAATTGCGTATCGTCAATCAGTTCGCGATTGCCACCGGCGCCGCCCCCCGGACCTCCACCCGGCATCGGCATTCCCCCACCGGCACCACGCAAGCCGCCCGCCGCAAAACCAAAGCATTGCTCGAGCGCTTCCACGTCCTTGAGCCACTGGGTGTACTGCTGAGCCGTGCACTGTGGGGAACGCGTATTCGGCCCAAAGACATTGAGCAGGACCTTAGAAAACATGAGCGTTCGCGCGGTATCAATCGCCGCCGGGTCGATCGGCGCGACTGCTTCCGATGTCCCAGCCGGTGCGCCAGTCTCTGCGTTTTCAGGAAGTGCACCATCCCCGCTTCCAGCGCTTTCCGGAGCCGCTCCGCTCTCGTTCTTCTCCTGCATCAACTCGCCGATCGCGGTCATCTGCTCCTTCAGCCCGGGATTACGCTGGAGCAGGATCTCGATCGGCATGGCCGCATCGAGCAAGGCCAGCGGCAGATCTTCCCGCCGGACAATCTCCGCGGTTTGATCCTGAAAGGTCCGCGCCAGATCATCCTGTCCAAAACACGCTCCGATCAGCCGCCAGTAGCTGATTTGCCGTTCCTTCTGTTCGCGGGTGAGCGGTTGAGACATGATAAAGTCAGTCTGGGGCCATCCACTTAGTGCGTCCGGAGCAATCGCGAGGCGCGCTCCTGCAGCGTGACCAGGGCATCCGACTTCGACTTAGCCAGCCGTGCACTGATCCCCTGCCCTGCCCGCAGCCCATTTTTGAGTTTGCCTTTCCCTTGCACGCAGATCGGCTGCAGTTGCCACCGTCCCGCATCCCAGCGCAGAAGCGCGAGCACGCCGGTTGCAGCATCGAACGACTTCAAATCGAGATCGGTGCGGGCGAAAAGCCGCATGTCCACCGGTAACGTCACTCCGCCCGAAACAACTTCGCGACCTGTTTCACCGGAAGTTGAAATCTTGCATTCATCGAGGCGGATCATTTGCGCGACATGCACGGGATGCCGCACGGCGGCAGGAACCGCCGGCAGAGCGATCCATGGTTGCGGAAGCTCGAAGGGATTGGTCACGCCACACCGCTCCGGTTCTGCCGTGATCCGAAGATCCCCGCCGGTCGCGAGTTCCCCCTGAACGCGCATGGATTCCCCACTGGCCATCGCTTCAAGAAAAGGCTGAATCGATGGCTGGAACAGCTTCCAGATCTCGTCCCCCGTGGCGACGCTGACTTTCCAGGAACTGAACGGCACACGCACGATTCGCGGCTGCGCTCCATCCGCGACGAACAGGCCCCAGAGCGTCGCGCTGACAAAGGCCCGATGCTCGGAGACATCCATCCCGCAAGGGTGCAAGATTCCCGTCACTTCGGAAAATGCGGAGTCACCAGTTTGCGCCTGTGCACCCAGCATTGCCGCGCACCAAAGATCCGCCCAGCGGTGCGAGGGCGCATCCTGCCGCGAGGAACGCTGCGCCGCCTGGGTCAGTTCTTCGACAAAGCCACTGAGCAAGGCCGCAAGCCCGCTCCACTGGGCACGCGCCTGGATCTGGCTGAGGATCGTTTCAAAGGGAGCGAGTTGCGCTTCGTCCAGATTTCCCGTGCCGGCCACGGCGACTTCGCCGAGCCAGTGCTGCACACCAGTGAGCAAGGGAGCGTCGGTGCCCGGCGGGATCATCACGGGCTCCGCAGATTCCTCGGAAGCCAGGCAGCAAGCCTCGATTGCCCGTTGGCGCAACGCATCATGCAACGATCCGGCAAGCGCAGTTCTGGCGGCGGCAAGCGCCACAAGCGCCGAGGTGGAAAACTCAGAACGCAAAAGGCGGTCGATGCCATCGCTGACCGCTAGGCCAAGCGGCGTGGCCGCGAACGCCTCAGCCAAGCTCGAGAGGCCATCCCGAAGATCCTGCGGCAGGCGGGAGAGCCCCGTTGCCAGAGCGGCGTCCAATACCTGAATGAGTTTCCAGGCTTCATCCCAATCCGGCGACGGTGGCACGGCGAGCAGCGAAAGATTCATTGCGAAAAAGCGGTGAGACTAAAACCAATTCATCTCCGCCGGATGACCCTGGCGGCATTTGAATTCGCAGAGCCGCAAATAGTCCAGAAAGCGACTGAAAATCACGGCAACGTTATCCTTGGCCTGCGTCCCGCCAAGGCGGGAGAGATGCGAGGCAGGATCTTCCGCTTCGCCGATATCGAGAAATTCCGCGACTCGCGCCGCGCCAAATTCCTCCACTGCTTCACCCACCATTTCGAGGATGTGTTTGCAGGGCGATCCACGCAACCCGCCGCACGGGCGGTTGTTGTTCGTGCTACAGGAGTAGTTCCCGGTTTTGGCCTCGATGAAGGCCACGTAAACCCGCTCAATGTCGGATCCGCTGGAAATCACCCCTTGAATGCGCCCGTCGCGCAACTCCACGAATGGCACCTTCTTCACCGCCCGCTTGCCGGTGAGTGGCGCCGAGATTTGAAAGCTGGTTTCCATATTGATGGGTGAATTCAAAGAAAAAGCCAGGAACGGGGCGCAGCCTACAGACCCGCTCGCGCCAAACAATCGGAAAAACATCGCTTCGATGTTTTTGGATTCACCGCTTGCGGGAGCTCTCAATCGGGACTGAAGGGAGGCCACACAGCCGAACGCCAGTGAGCCGGATTCTCCCGATTGGGCGGCGCGACTTGGGCGAAAGGCCCACGTCTCTCCGGAATCCGTTTTGCCATTGAAGACTGGCGTATGCCGCTCTCCTATATTCCAGTCATGAGCAAACCAACGAATCGCGATGCGGCATCACGCAACTGGACATATCTGGCTGTGGCGTGGGCCTGGTTGTTGTTGGTCGTCGGCTGCAACTTCAGCCTCGTTACCATTGCTGGTCGCGACTACAATGGCGTTCTTTTAATGGCCATATCATGCGCAGGTTTGGCCACGCCGCTGCTTGTCTTCGCAGTGCGGCGCGGTGACCTGTTTGCCCGTATCGCTGCAGCGCCGGCGCTGATCCCCATACTTTTCATCATTGGCGACTTCATTGGCCGCTATCGCTTTTAACCCCAATCTCCGCCGGGACGAAATACGCCAAAATCGGGTAGCTGTTGATTTTAGAGGCTTGCCGGCCACTTCCGACAAGCCTCACCAAGGACTAATTCGCAGCTCAAACGTCGCGGCGGCGTGCACGATTCAGGCCGAGCAGCATCCCAACTCCGCCAAGAAGCGCGGCGGCGCTGGACGGCTCAGGCACGGCGATCAATGCCAGATCGTTTCCACCACTGATAGAGTTCCCACTAAAGCTGGCATTCGGGTCAATTTCCCAGAGGCGGCCGGCAACGGTGACGGTGAAATAGCCGTTGATGTCGGTGGAAGCGCTTTGGTTGGAGAATGCGCCAATGGGAGCGGCGCCGCCGCTGGTCACGAAGACAAAGTCGCCGGGAGTTGGCGTGTAGCCATTGATCAGTGATCCTGTCAACTGGCCGGCCAGAGTGATTGCGCCGCCACTGGCCAAAGTCAGATAGCCGGTATTGTTGTGGCCGCCGATCTGGAGGCTCAGGGTACCTCCCGTATCCAAGTTGAAGCTCGATAGAGTCAACGTACCCCCGTTCGTCCCCGGCGTCAGCGTTGCCCCCGAGCTAACCATCACGCCGCCTGCTCCAAGGACGGTGCCTGTGCCACTAAGGGTTTGTCCGCTTGGGATGGTGTAGATGCCCCCCGGTTGTTGCGATACATCGAAGGTCGCACCTGTCCCAACCGTGATGTGGGTCGATCCGGAGATGGAACCGGAGGCTCCAAGCTGAAGGGTCGTCGTTCCGCCGATGTTGGTGGGTCCGGTGTAAGATGTAGCCCCGGAGATCACCGCTTTTCCGTTACCCGTGGTGCTGAAGCCTGACCCCGCCACTGCCTGACTGATCGTGGAGAAGGTCACCACGCTGGCGCCAGTTCCATTATTCGTGATGTTGAACGTGTCATTTCCTTTCAACACGGTGTCACCGGTCACATTGAGATTATAAGGAAGGTTGGCGGCTTGATCCGCGGCAACCGCCACGTTGACCGTCGCATTTGAACCAAGCGTGAGCGTGGCGTTGAGCGTCGTGGTGGCATTGCCCACCTGGAGGCCAACCGTTGCGTTATTCGCGATCGAGACCGGCGCGGTAAAGGCGGGTACATTCGCGAAGAACGAGAAATTGCTCACCGTCTGCGTCGCACCGAAGCCACCCGTGGCGCCGCTGAATCCGACATAGCCCATGCCATTGGTCAGCGCGCCGGTTAACGAAAAGGTCGAATCCGTATTCGTGTAAGTCACATTAGTCGTCGTGTCGGTCACCGTTTCCATGAGCGTACTCGCGCCGTCGTAGCTCAGTTGCACCAGGATCGGGTCACCGTTGCTGAAATCGATGGTGCCCGCGGGAGTGTACGGTCCGCCGGTCGTACCGTTCAGCCCCGTCCTCGCCCCTACCGTATTGCCTCCGTAAATGTTGATCTCGTAAGCGCCACCACTATTGACTCCGCCGTAACCCAGTGCGCCACCACCACCACCGATCACTGTGGACGATGAACTTTGAATGACGAACGCGGTGCCATCCGCCAGTGGAGCGGCACCGGTCGCTTTGTAAGTGAAACTCGCAACAAAGCCGGCACCCACGGAAAACTGGCCAGGGGAGTACGCCGAACGAGCTTCGTTCCCCACTCCATCCGTGAGGGTGAGAATGCTTCCCGCCACCGTTGCTCCGCCGTTCACACCGAGGTTCTGGAAACCCACCAACCCCTGCGCTGAGTCCAGGGCCAGTGTGGCGTTATTGGAGAGAGTGATCGGCCCCGTGCCGGCTGCGGCCGCCGATTTAAGCGTCAAGGTTCCCGCGGTTACATTCACCGCATTCAGCGTATTAGTTCCACTCAAAGTTTCATTTCCGGCGCCGGCCTTATTCAAGGTCACACTTCCGCCCACCGCAGGCTGAATATTGCCATTGAATGTGCCATTTGACGCGTTGGTCAGATTGAATGTGGTCGCGCCGCCTGTTCCGAGCACGAGATTCGCCGTACCCGCGCCGGAACCCGTCAAGGAAGTCACGTTGAGCGCCGCCGCATTGACGTTCGCGGTCGCAGTGACGCCCGCCGTCGGATTCATCGCAAACCCATGGCCGTCAATCGAACTGCCGCCGCCATTTGCCGGAATATTCACCGTCCCGGAATTGACACCAACCGTACCAGTGCCGCCGGCCACACCCGTGATGTTCAGAACATAGTTGTCCGCGGAGCCGAAGTTCAGCGTATTTCCGGCAGGAATGCTTGGATTATTAACATTTAGACTGCCGCCCGGCTGTCCGAAGCCAGGTGCGCCGGCGGTAATCGCCCCCGTTCCACCCGCGCTATAAGTAAAAGGAATGCTGAGCGTCATCGGGGTGCCTGGCGTATTCGTCGTCACGGCAATCCCACCGCCGCTAAAGTTCACTGTCGCGCGGCCAGCCGAACTCTGCTCCACAAACACCACCGAACCGCCACCGGTATCGATGACCGTTCCGGTATTGTTCAACGGACCTGTCGCACTCTGGAAGACCAGCTGGCCAGCGCCCTGCTTGTGCAAAGTGACTGTATCGCTCGCCGAAGTCGTCGTCAGCGTCCCGGGGATGAAGGTCGCATTTGCGTCGGTGGATATGGTGAACGCTCCCGTACCGCCACTCGTTCCCAATGAAACGCCGTTCGCAAAGTTGAGGGTGCCCGCCCTGACGAGCAGCGATGCGTTGTTGCCGATCGATGCGGCGCCCAGCGTCGCAGTCTGGCCTTCCGGATCGATGGCGTTGTTGGAGCTACCCGCGGTCACATTGATATTTACCGTATCAGTGTACGACGCTGCATTCTCCGTCAGCACAGTATTTGGAATGGCTCCGTTTGTAAGCTGATCCGGCCCCTGGTACGAAGCGAGAAAGCCCTGGCCTCCACCACCCTGGTAATAGCCGATCTCAATTTTGTGTTCTCCCGCCGTGAGATACATCGTCCCGGACACCGTGGTGGCGCCCTGGAAATTGTTATTGTTTACCAGATAGCTGTTGTCGATGCCCAGGATACTCCCGTCATCACTCGTCGTGCTAAAGGTATACAAGCCCGGGGTCGTGATGTTGATGTATCCACCGAAGTGGACTTCGTAATTTTGGGTACCGTTAAAACCTTGAGTGGAAAATGGCGCTCCACCGCCATAGTTCGCGTTGCTGAAGTCGAGGTTTGGCTGGGCGCCCGTCGTGGTTGGCACACTGAGTGCGGCGGTTAACCCCGCAAGGTGTGCGTCGAACGTCGGAAACGAAGTGAAACTCGTGGTGACCGGCGGGTTATTATAGTAAGTTCCCAGTAATCCCTGCGTGGGAAATGTCGCCTGGCCAACCCCGCCGACCGATAGGGCGTAGACGCCGCCATTCAGGGTCACGCTGCCTGTGCCCAAGGCGCCCTGCGAAACTTCGAGCGTCCCACCATTGTTCACCAGCGGCGCCGACGCATTCGTGTTTCCAATGTTATTCAGCGTGAGCCTGGCTCCGGAAACAGTCAATCCGCTGAAAGAGGTCGCGGTGGGAATGACCAAATTGCCGGCGCCGTTCACCGTCAATGGCCCTCCAAATGAACTATTCCCGTTCAGGGCAACCTGCGATGCGGCATTGGTGATTCCGATCGTTCCGCCGGAACTGGCAACAATCGCCCCCGCCCCGCTGGATATGCCCGTGCCGACGTAATTCAGCGTCGTGCCGGCGGCCATCGTAATCACGCCGCCCTGCGCCGTTCCGAGACCGAGAGTTCCGGCATTCAGCGCAATCGCTCCATTGTAGCCCGTCGCACTTCCCTTGATATTCAGCGTGCCGTTTCCGGCTTTGGTAAGATTGGCCGTGCCGGAGAGCGCACCCTGGAACGTCAGGTTGCCGTTTGCATTCGCCAGACTAACGGTATCGATCACGCCGGCGCCACCGCTGGCCGTAAGACCACCGGTCAATGTGGCTGCGCCACTGCCGGCATCCACTAACGTACCGGAGGTAGTATTCGTATTATCGCCAAGGATCAACGCGGAAGTCCCGCCGATGGATGTGGCGGCCGAAATATTAAGCGTTCCGTTCGAAACCGTCGTTGCGCCGGTATACCCATTCGGTCCATTGAGATTCAGCGTGCCTCCACCCTTGAACGAAAGCGAACTGACTCCATCAATACCATCGCTTCCGGCTGGCGCATTGATGGTGTAAGTCCCAGCCGTATTCACACTGACCGACAACGGATGAACCGTCGCGCTGATGTTTACCGTATGATTGGAGGCGGTATCGTCGAATACCACAGCTCCCCCAACTCCACCGGTCTCGCTGTAACTCGTCGGCGTGCCGCCCAAGGTAAAGTTCGCCGTGGATGTGTTCCAGTTTGAACTAGTACCTCCTGTCCACGTGAGAACGTTCGAAAAGACCTGCCCGCTCGCGCTGACCCCAAAGATCGCATCCCGGGTATTTCCTGAACCGGTGAAAGACAGCGTGATACTCGAAATCGAGTGCCCGAGCGCGGCACTCGGGAACGCCGCCAGGTCCACCTCATAGAGCCTCGGGTTGCCGGCATTTACGTTATCGAATGCGAACCCGTTGGCGCCGTTGTTCGATACACGCCCGTTGGCATTGTACGCGACACCTCCGCCGTTGAACCAATCCGGCGAGCTAAACGAAAGACCGGAGATGGAAGAGGTTCCGTCCGAAAAATTGAGGGTAACATTGACGTTCGACGCCCCGTTGCCATTCGCGGTGAGAAAAGAGAGCCCGGTAACTTGTGTGGGCGCAGCGAGCGTCAGCGTCACACTCGTGTTAGCGGTGTCCAGCATGACCGCATTCTTCTGTGTGTAAGGTTGCAGCAGGAATTGCGTCTGACTATTCGACTGACTTATAAAGTCCCCCGGCGCCGGCAAACCGCTTGTTTGCGCTCCGGCATTTAATCCGGACTGGTACCAAACAGCCCCACCGAGGCCCGTGCCGCCGTCCATGGTCGCGGTCACTGAACTGGTGAAATTCGCCGCCCCACTTTCGACCACCATGTCCTGAGTCCATGTACCGGTCGTAAAAATGAGCGGGGTTGTTGTTTGCGCGGGCGCAATGGACCCGGTCAAAATGAGTAATACCGCAGTGCCGGCAACGGCTTTCGTCGCACACTTCAAGCGCGCGGCACTTTGGCAGGAGGTTCGATAAGCACGAGACTGTTGTTGTTGCATGGGGAGAGATGCTCTTAAGCGAAACGCCTAGCCACTCGTCTCGCTGTTGCCTAACTGTGACAGCCACCCTTCCTGGGTCAATCAGAAACAGATACCAATCTCAGTCATATAAATAAGACAGGAGATGGCCTAGTACGTAAAATCACAACAAACCGGCCTCATAAATTGTCATAAATAAAGTGTCATAAGCGCACTCCAACACTTCAACTAATAGTCAATTCAACATATCGTCAGCGGAAGAAGCCAAGCAATCATATTAGTTAAACAATGCTATACATTAGACATTTATATAGCTTAGCTTCGCCATACCCGGTCCTGCCGAAAAGCTGATTCCCCTTCCGCTTCCAGCGCCATTCAGTTCTCGTGTTGGATCCCGTCGATGAAGCCTTGCGCGCCCGTCCTCAGATTGGCGGCATTCGCTTCGTCAGTGTCTATATGCATGGCGAGCGCAAAATTTGGATCGATTCGGATCCGAACATCGCCAAACACCATCTCGCGATCGCCCGGCACGCGCACCCGCACGGTGCATTTGTCTCTCAAGCCATAGCGCAGTGCATCCGCCGGCGTCATATGAATGTGCCGCAACGCGCAAATCACCCCTTGTTCGATGGCAACGCTGCCCGCCGGCCCCTCCAGCATGCATCCGGGAGAACCTTCGATGTCACCGGACTCGCGGATTGGGGGATAAATGCCGAGTTTGAATTGTTCGGTCATGGCAATCTCGACCTGCGTAGCTTTGCGGGTGGGACCAAGGACACGCACGCGTTCGATGCGGCCCTTTGGTCCGACAAGGGTGACCTGTTCTTTACATGCGTATTGGCCAGGCTGCGAAAGATCGGCGTGTTTCGTGAGTTGATGGCCAGGGCCAAAAAGCGCTTCGACCTCCGCCTGCGCGAGATGGACATGATGAGCGGAAACTTCGATGAGAACCGGCTCGTGGCGGCATGCCTCGCTGACCTGGACGAGATAGTCGCGACTAAGTGCGCGCAGCGTCTCGCGGGCAATCATGCGTTCCTCGTCAGTCGGAACGACGAGGACCGTCACCGGCGAATCATCGGTCGAGATGCGGGAAATTTCCGCGTTTTCTCCGGCTTCACGATTACGTTGTTCATCCAAGTGGATGCCCATGCAACGAAGTCCCTGTAAGGCCGCGGCCCGCACGCCGGCGCTGCCCTGGCCGATGCCAGCAGTAAAGGTAAGCACATCGAGCCCTCCCATTGCCGCCACATAAGAACCGATATATTTACGCACGCGGTAACAGAAGGTCTTCAACGCTGTGAGCGCGCGAACCTCGCCCACATCAGCCGCCTTTTCGATCTCTCGCATATCGCTCGAGATTCCCGATATTCCGAGCAAGCCACTCCTCCTGTTCACCAAATCGTCTATTTCCTCCCCGGACATCCGTTCCGTACGCTCCAGGAACGTAAGAACGCCCACATCGAGATCGCCACAGCGCGTTCCCATAATGAGCCCCTCGCCGGGCGTGAAGCCCATCGTCGTATCGACGGAACGCCCGTGATCAATCGCGCAAAGCGACGCCCCGTTGCCCAGGTGACAATTCACCAACTTCAACTCCCTCGGCCGCCGCTTTAAATACCGGGCCGCCGCAAGAGCCACATAGCGGTGTGAGGCGCCATGAAATCCGTAACGCCGGATACCCTTGCTCTCATAAAAGTCATACGGCAGGCCGTAGAGGAAGGCATAACTCGGCAGCGTCGAGTGAAAGGCTGTGTCAAATACCGCGACGTGCGGCGCTGCGGAAAAGATCCGGCGCGCCTCACGAATCCCGACGACATTCATCGGATTATGCAGTGGTGCCAGTGGAGCGAGCGCCTCAATCTGCCAGAGCACCACGTCGTCGATGAGCACTGCATTCATGAATCTCTCCCCACCGTGCACCACGCGATGACCCACAGCGCTGATCGCCGACGCTTCGCGGATTCCTCCCGCGTCTTTATGCATGAGCGCCGCGAGCATCGCGGCAAATGCGCTCGCATGATCCCCGTGCGGCAATTCCCGAATTAATTTGCCTTTCGCACCCTGTTGCACGAGGCGCGTGCCAGGTGCGCCGATTCGCTCGATATGCCCATGCGCCAAATTTCGCGGCTCCTCGGTGTCGAAAAAGCTGTATTTGAGAGAAGACGATCCACAGTTGAGCACAAGAATGGACTCGGGCCGCTCCCCTTTGAGGGCAAGCAAACCCTCCACGTCTTCCTTGCACGTGACGGCGGCCGCTTTCGCCGGATCGCTCATCACCTGTCGAAAGCGCGCCCCGATGGTTTTTGACACGTGTTGAACTGCACGCGGCTCCGCCATGATGCACGACTGGAACAGCGTCATGGGCACGAACAAGACCCGGCAGTGCGTCTCGGCAGCGAGGTCCGCAAGGGCTGGATCGCCGCTCATCAGCGCCATTTCGCCAAAAGTCTCCCCGGCGCCGAGTTGCCCAAGCGGCTGAGGCTCGCCATCCGCCGCCAATGCCGAAGCGGCAACTACTCCTTCCATGATAACCCCGAGAAAATGCACCTCCTCCCCGGCGTTTACGATAATCTCACCCGGCTCATAGGTCCTCAAGTTTGAACCATTCGCCAACTCTTCCCGACGGGCATCCGAAAGGTCCGCCAGCAACCCGACGTGATTCTGCAGAAAGGCAAGATCGTTGGAATTCATCGCGGCCTCGAAGACGAGAGCATTAGCATTGAAAACGTCGCCGAATCGACACGGCAACGCCGGGCTACGACGAAGCGCCCGTCGGCAACGCCGCGACGATCTTCTTGATCGCCTCCCGGATGTTCTCAGCGTTACCCTCCGAATCACTGACCACGGCAGTGCCGGTTCCCCGGAAGACGAGTTTCCTGGTATGCGTGTCGACAAAATCCAGGACGAGTGTCCCTTCGATATAGTGATCGACGTCTACATAAGTCCTGGGTGCACCGGCCCACATCCCATAGTATCCATAGCGATACGGCCATCCGCCGTGGTATCCGTAACCCCAGTCGGTATAGTGCTCGACAGAAATATTGTGCTCAAGGAATACGTGACGAACAACCGCCAGATCCGCCTTGCTGCTGGAAACTTCATGGATGCCTCGGGTAGCCAGTTCAGTGCGAAGAGCCTCACGCAGCGCCGCTTCGGATGACGGTGATAGCGTCTGATCCTTTTTCGCAGGCTCCGGCGCATACGTTTTGTATTTCGCAAACGGCGCGGCGTGGTCGTAATCAGTCGTGACCGTAACGGCGGAGCAGGCGGTGAGAACGCATGCGACAGCGAGGAGCGCAAGTCTGGTAGCGATGTATTTCATAACAAACAGCGTGAGCATGAATTCCCGGAGCACCGATTCCTATCAGACCTTGGTCCTACGCTCTCCTTGCAAATCCCGTATAAAGCCAAGCTACGAAAACCTCAAAGCCGGCGAATTCAACTCTGCCCGCTTTCTCCGGTCAGTATCAATTAGACGGCAACTTCTTCCACCAAGGCTCTCGATAAATTCTACGGCACCAGTTAGTGCTCCGCGCTACTTCAATCGTATCATGCTGACACATCCCGAGATGTATTTATCCAGGATTGCGGATCATTTCTAACCGGATAACCGCAAATCGGCCCGGAGCAACGGACGCGAGATGCGGCAGCGGTTCTATTTCCTTTCCGATCTCTTGAATACCACTCTTTTCATCAGCGCAATCGGACTCGATGGAAGCTCCACCGATCTCGGTAAAACCCGCCGAACTTTTCTATTTACACCAGGGAAACCAGCGTGGCAGATTCGCCGCCGCAGCAGAAAAACGCAGGTCAAGTATCCCTCAGTTTCAAAGATCGCCGGGGCCAGTGTTTGAATGGTTCCGACCTACTCTTCGAAGCCATTTTATCTATTATATACCAGCGCGAAGGCGCGCGGGTGAACCACCTCAGGAACAAAACTCATGAGCCCCAAGCATCCCCTCCTCAATGCCGGTTCCTTTCTTGCCGGAACCGTGGTCCTCTCCGCAGGTGTGTTGTTGCTTTGTTTCAATGGCACAAATGTCGCCAAAGAGCCCTATCAAGGCGTCACCACTCCGCCTGTAGCAGGCGGTTTTCCACCGCCACAGATCGACGGGAAAATTCCGGTCGTTATTCCCCCACACGACACGTCTCTTTCACCGGAGAAAGCGCGGCCATTTTTCGATTCCTTCTCCTGGCAGTCGTTTATCGCGCTCAACTGGCCGGCCGCCAAAGGAGTACGCGGTGTGCCCGATCAGCCGGACAATCCGAAGGTCTTCCAATCGGCGCCAAACGGAACCCCGGTGGTCTGGGGCACTTACAAGGATTCATTCGACTTATTCGGCCAAAGCGATCAACGGCCGTCCTCATGGGAATCGATGCAAAGCCCCGTCGCGGAGTGCCCCGACAAGCCGGACGCGCCGAAGGTCTTCGCCCGGTTATCCAAGGGCGACAGCGTCCTGCAGGATTTGAACGAGGCGTTTTCCTTTCCGCTCATCGATCAGAACAAGAACTACGTCTGGTACGAGGTGCGTTACAACAAGGCTTTCTACAATTTCGTGCGGGGCACGGATAACGCGCCCAAGACCTGGCTTTACCTCCTGCGCAACCTGGCGCCGGCGGAGCCGGTTTCGATGCCGGTGAGCACGGCGCCTGATACTGTGGGAGCCATGATGATCAAAGCCGCCTGGCGCGAAGTCACACCGGCGGACGATCAGAGCCGCTACTATGTCGTCCAGGCTGAAGTGATGGATCCAGTGACAAAGAAATGCGCCCCGAAGTCGATGGCCTTGGTCGGGCTGCACATCGTGCAAAAGCTGACAGATTTTCCGGAATGGATCTGGTCCACCTTTGAACAAGTGAACAATGTGCAGCGCGGACCGGGCTCAACCCCAGCAACGCCGATCTCTTTTAATAACGGCACCGACAATCCACAGACCGTCAACGGCTTTGCCAACCGGCCAACCAAGAAAGCGCCCATCATCATTCCCAAGGATGAACGGACGCCAGTACAGGTTACCCGGCTGAACCCGATCCCAACGACACCGGCCGGCGGTTCGACGGTCGATCTGAATGCCGCCTATGCCCAAGCTCTCCAAGGCACCGTGTGGAGTCATTACGAACTGGTCGAAACGCAGTGGCCCTCAGACCCCGGTAATTTCAAGACCATGGAGACCGGCGGCGTGTATCCGGCAAATTGCGGTACCGCATTCCCGGCAAATGGCGTGACCAACACCACGATGGAGACTTACTTCCAGGCCGCATCGGATGCGGCCGGAGCCGGCGGCAACAGCTGCATGAGCTGCCACTATCGTGCCGGGCAGTCGGACTTTAGCTGGGGCCTGATGCGCCGGGCTCACTAACTCACGGATTCAGCAACAGCGGAGACTTTTCAAATGAGCCAAATTCCTTCATCTACACAAAACTGGTGGATGTATCACGGCGACCCCGCGCACACGGGATTCGTCGCGTCCGGCAGCCAGATCACCAGCGCCAACATTCGCAAATCGCTGAAACTGCTGCACGAAATCCAATTGCAGGGGCCAGTCCTCTCCACCCCGGCGATCGTCGACGGCTATGTCTATGTCGGCACAGCCAACAGTCACGCAATCAAGACGGCAAATGGCGGATCGTTCTTTAAGATCAATATCGAGACCGGAGTCAGCGAGGCGTTCAATTGGGAAATCGCGCTGGACGAACGGGACACCCACGGCTTCACCGGCATGGGCTGCACTCCAGCCGTCGCCAACGGCAAAATCTATTTCAGCGCGTTCAATGGAAAGCTGTATTGTCTCGACCAGAATACACTGCAGTGCGTCTGGTTCACAGACCTTCGGCATGCGGACCTTCCGCAGAATCAGCCGGCCAATAACATTCTGGGGATGGCCGAAGGGAATCCTCCCGTCGCTGGCTGGTCCTCGCCCGTCGTCGCTCAGGGCCGTGTGTATGTGGGGATGGGCGAAGGAGAGAACCCTGACGCTTATGGCTTTGTCTATTGCCTCGATGGTGAAACAGGAAAAGTCATCTGGCTTTATTGCACCTGTCAGTTCCAGACGGGCCAGCCGAACCAGCCGAACGTCCTTCCGTCCGACATCGCGGATTCCTCGACCCTCCCCCCGGGCTTCAGCATCTTTAGCGGAACGCCGATGGTAAAAGGCTGTTCTGTATGGGCCGGGATTGCCTACGACGAAGATCTTGGGCGCCTTTATTGCTCGACCGGCAATCCGCAACCGGATGGTTCGCTTCCAACGGATGGGTACTCGAATGGCCTGCTCGTTCTCGACGCTTCTTCAGGACAATTCGTCGGCTTCCGGCAGTTCCCGGCCGAGAGCAGTTATCGTCCCTCTGACCTGGATGTGGATGTCGGCGGCTCCGCGACACTCTTCATCCGGCAAGGCAAAAAAGTCGTCGGCATTGGTTGCAAAAACGGATGCTATATGGTCCTCGACGCTGATACCCTTGAACCTGTCGCTCCCTTCCGGCAACTCCTGCCCCTCTATAACAATGGCGGGCAGATCCCCACGGTGGATCGCCACGGTCTGGACGATCCGAACAATCCAAATCCGAACGTTACGAACGAAGAGTCGAACACACCGGACCTGCCCAACGTCGACTACGAGAACTATTCCGGCACGTACAGCACCGCCGCGATCCATCCGGGAACGCAGCGGCTCTTCATCGGAGTCGGCGGAAACAACTACCATCTGCTCGCCCCGGGAATCGACACCGACACCACACCCTTTCTACGTGCGCTCGACTGGAATACCCTTCAGGACGCGTGGCCGATGGATGACAATGATCCGAAGCGATATACAAAAGCGCGGCCGCCCATGTACACAAACGCCACCGAGAGCGGCCTGAGCGTGCCCGCGGTGGTCAATGACGTCGTCTTCTTCGCCACCACACAGATCGCCCTGTATGCCTTTGCCGTAAGTGACGGTACGCTGCTGTGGTCCGATAATCTTGGAGCCGAGACGGCTGGTTACAACGGCGGCTACGGTTACTGCATGGGACCGGCCGTGTGGGGAAATTATGTCGTCGCTGGCGCGCTCGTGTACGGAAGAGACGGAGGCGTGCTCAAGATCTACAATCTGCAAAGCGCTTCGTCCTGATCACGCTCCCGATCCCGAATGAAGGTGCTTCTCTTTCTCGGCTTTCTCACGGGCCTCGACAATCTTCAGGTCATGCCTGCGCTTGGCCTCATGCCGATGAGCGCAATGCGCCGCTTGATGCTGGCCATCGTCTTTGGCCTGTGTGAAGCGCTGATGCCGCTGGCCGGTCTGGGCATTGGCTTCCTGCTCCACCGAAGTCTGAATCTTCACGCGGAGATAATCGGCGCCATTGCGCTCATGATTTGTGGCGCAGTCATCCTCTGGCTGGTTTTTCGGGAAAAGGAGCCGGAATCCGTCATGGAGAGCCGCTGGACTTTCATCGGGCTGCCGCTCTCCCTGAGCGTGGATAACCTTCTCGCGGGCATCGGAGTCGGTGCCGCCGGTTTCCCTCCGCTCCTCTCCGCCGGGGTGCTTGGCGCGGTCAGCACCGCGATGTCTCTGACCGGGCTCTATCTCGGGCACTGGCTAAGACGATTCATTCCCGGAAAAGCCGAGTATCTCAGCGGCGCCTACCTTTTCCTTCTCGGTCTCTTTTTCCTGATTAAGTCGAACAACTGACGAACCCAGACATCACCGCCCCGAAACATGGAACTGATTGCCTCCGGACTCAATTTTCCCACCAGCCTCTCCTTCAATGCCGAGGGCCACGCCTATGTTGCCGAGGCCGGCCTTGGATTTGATGGAGCGAAGCCGGGTGGTCGCGTGCTTCGACTGGAGCCGGACGGCAGCCATACCCTTCTGCTCGATTCATTGCGCTCTCCGGTCAATGGTCTCACCTGCCACGACAGCGATCTTCTGATTTCCGAAGGCGGCAATCCTGGCCGCATCAGTCGGCTAAGTCCGACGCGCGAGTGGACGATCCTTCTCGACGGGTTGCCCGGCATGGGAAACTACCACACCAATATGGCAGCGGTCGGGCCGGACAAAAAGGTCTACTTCAGCCAGGGCGCCATGACGAATAGCGGGATCATTGGCTTGGACGCCTATGAACTCGGCTGGCTGCGCAGGCTGCCGCACGACCATGATATTCCGGGTCACGAAGTGGTGCTCAATGGGATCGACATCGAAACGGCAAATCCTCTTCCCGGCCAGAGCCTGGAAAACGGAGCCATCCGCGCCCGGACCGGCGCATTTTCCCCTTTCAATACCCCCACCACACGAGGCCAACGGATCGCCGCCAAAGTCCCATGCACCGCAGCCGTACTGCGGTGCAACCCGGACGGCTCCGAATTGGAACTTGTTGCCTGGGGCCTGCGCAATGCCTACGGGCTCGGCTTCCTCCCGGACGGCCGGCTCCTGGCGTTGGATCAAGGCGCTGATGACCGCGGCAGCCGGCCGATCGGCAATGCGCCAGACCTCCTCTTTCACGTCACGCCCGGTCAGTGGTATGGATGGCCGGACTATGTCGGCGGGGTGCCGGTGACCGATCCGCGATTCCGGCCGGAGCGTGGACAACCGCCCGAGTTATTGCTCGACCGGCACGACGAATTGCCGCCAGTCGCCCAGCCTCTCCTGGAATTCCCGATCAACGCCGCCGCCACAAAGTTCGATATCGCTCCCACCGGGCGTTGGAAGCATCAGCTCTTCGTAGCGCTTTTCGGCGATGAAAAACCGATGACCGCACCGCCGGGTTCCCCCGCCGGACGCTGCCTCGCGCGGATCGATCCGCAGGATTGGTCGCTTCACCCGGTGCTCGCCGGACCGTTCCATCGCCCCATCGATGTTCGCTTCCATCCGAAGACACAGGACCTATGGGTCGTGGATTTTGGGGAATTCGAGATGGATGAACAACGCAAAGTCCATGCCCGGGCCGGATCGGGAAAGGTATGGAGCATCCCGCGCGCGGAGTACGAAGCCACTTTCGAAAACTAACTATCCCTCCTGGAATCAATACCTATGGCGACCGTTTCCTTTGCCAACGACATCCAACCGCTCTTCAACCAATTCAAGGGCCCAATGATGTGGCGATTCGATCTGACCTCCTACGATCAGGTCAAAGCCAACGCCGAGCTCATTTACAACCGTATCTCGAGCAAGGGTAGTCCAATGCCACCGCCGCCGTTCGAGCCGCTGACACCAGCGCAGATCAAGATGTTTTACGACTGGATCCAGCAGGGATATCAACCATAGGTAGAAAGACGCACTGAAAGCGGCCACGCGAGACGCATCTATTCTCTAGGTCCCGCGCGTCTCATTCGTCCCATTTTGCGCGCGCAGATCGCCACTGATTGACGGAACCGGGAAGAAGCCCGTACTCTATGCGCATCGTGCTGCGCCTGGCGCAGATGCTCCGCTCACCCGCATCCACGTTCCGTGCGCCTTTTTATATCATCTGCGCGAGTCATTTTCGCAGGCCTGTTATTACTCTTCACCGCCTGCCATCGTGTCCCGCGGACTACCGGCAAGTTTCCCAACGATGTTTATGTTTGGCAGCGAGCGTGGAATCCCGCCGTAAACCATGCAATCACGGAGACGAAATCCCAGTTGCACACGTACGTCGTACTAGCGGGTGAAATTTCGATGCACGACGGCACGCCGAAAGCCGTTCAACCGGCGATCGACTTCAACGCCTTACGGCAGGTTTCCGACCGCGTAGGTCTTGCCATCCGCATCGGACCTTATTCCGGCCCTTTCAGCGAAAAGGACGCGATCATTCGCATGGCAATTGAGGTCGCGACTCGACGGGTTGCCGAAGCGCGTCAGCACGGCATAGAACCCGTGGAATGCCAGATCGATTTCGATTGCGCCGAATCAAAGCTGAATGGCTATGCCCACTGGTTGACAGCTTTTACCTCAGCGCTCAAGCCCCTGCCCGTCGCGCCGACCGTGCTGCCGAGTTGGATGAAACGCAGGGAGTTCACCAGTCTCGTCCGCACTACCGGACACTTCGTATTGCAGGTTCACAGTGTTGCGCCGCCTCGCACCATCTCAGACACGGTGAAGCTAACGGATCCGCAAAGAGCAATAGACTGGGTGGAAAAAGCGGCATCGGCAGGCGTGCCCTTCCGGGTGGCACTTCCCACCTATACTTATCTTGTGGCCTTCGATCAGACGGGCAAACCCTGTGGCATCTCCGCCGAAGGTCCCTCCTCCACCTGGCCTCGCGCGGCAAAAATCGTTCGCTGGGAAGCCGATCCAGCGGACATCGCTTCACTGGTTGCGCGGTGGCAGAAGGATCGTCCGGCTCTCTTGCAAGGTGTTATCTGGTACCGTCTTCCCGTGGCAACAGATACGCTGAATTGGCGGTGGAAAACACTCGCCTCCGTCATAGAGGGCCGCTCTCCGGCAAGTCATCTGAAAATCCAGGCGGAGGGAGAGCAGCCGTATGACATCGTTCTCCTGAATGACGGTGAACGCGATGAACCGCTCCCAACAACCGTCGAAGCTTTATGGACCGGGCCAAACCTTCTCGCCGCGGACGGGCTTCAAGGCTACCAACTTGAAGTCTTCACACCAACCATGCCTCCCTCCGCACATGGTATATGCCTCCGCCTTTCGGAGTATGCCACCCTTTCGCGCTTGCCGCCGGGGGCAAGGAGGAATATCGGCTGGATACGTTGTGAAAACCCTGTTGAGATACAGTTATCGATTCCAGATAGCGCTCGGAGCCGGGCTGGCCAGCTTGATGATTCCGGCAGTTCCGCAAACTCGAGCGACCGGCTTTGAAGAACCGCAAAGGTGGATCGTCCAGGGTGAAAAGCCCCTGCTTCAGACACCGGAGTTTTTCTTCGAATGTGAAATGAAGCGGCTCGCGGCGGAGCTGCATCCCGCGCAAAAGGCAAAGATCGCACCTCCGGCGACGGACAACGATCCCCCTGGTGCGGAAGCGCGCCAGATCGCCGCGGCGGACAGCGCCGAATATGCCGAAGCATTGAAGAGCGGGTATCTCCAGCCGCCGGATCCTGAAAAGGCGAAGAAGACGAACGACGAAGTGCGCCATGATCTGACCGGTGCTCCACCGGGAACGGCGAAACTGGGCGACGAGTTTCCGAGCGAATTCGCAGACTATCACCGGGGCGCGGCGGGCTTCTACGGTTCCGATCAGGATGGTGCAAAAGCGGCCTGGACTGCCCTGCTCGCCCGCCCGGAGCGCGAGCGCCACTATCGAACGACCTGGGCTGCTTACATGCTTGGTAAGATGGCGATCGATGACAAGGATTGGGATACGGCCCGAACCAATTTCAAAAAGGCCCGCGAGGCCGCCAAAGCAGGTTTTGCCGATTCCACGGGCCTCGCCGCCGCGAGCCTCGGTTGGGAAGCATATACCTACCTGAGCGAAGAAAAATATCCTGAGGCCGCTCGTCTTTACCTGGAGCAACTCGCAACGGGTGATTCCTCCGCGGTCAATTCACTCAAGGAGGTAGTTACCGCAGTGATGGGCAACAATGCGGATATGCCGGAGCTGGCGAAAGATCCTGTTCTTTCCCGTTTGGCGACAGCCGCCATCATCAGCGGCATCAGTTCGATTCTCGATGGCAACAATAACGATACACTGTCGAAAACCTGGCTCGATTGTGTGGAACATGCCGGAGTGAAAAACGTCAAGGATGCCGGTCAACTCGGCTGGATTGCCTATCAAGCCGGCGATTTCTCGCTGGCCAAACGCTGGTCGAAGCGGGCGGATCCGAAAGATCCCTATTCTCTGTGGCTTCTGGCAAAACTCGCCATGCGCGACGGAAAGCTCGAGGAGGCGGCCAAGCTTCTCGTCAAAGTCGTCGATACGATTCCTCCTGATCTTAACCTTGAGCAGCGCTACCTGACCGGCAGCGAACTAATGCCGGTCCAGGCTGCAAAGGGCGAACTTGCCATCATTCAGATGGGACATAACGATTTTCTTTCCGCGCTTAAGCTATTTGCGGAAACAAATAACGATCGGGACGCCGCCTATCTGGCAGAAGCCGTAATTCCCGTTCAGGATTTGAAAGGATTTGTGGACCGCGAGTATCCGCCGCCACCTCCCTCCAAAGCGAACAAACCGGAAAATGATACGGCGCCAGCCGACAGCAACGAATCTGACGAGGCGCGGGCCCACAATGAAACGGGCAATACCTTGCGGGGAGCGCTGGCCCGGCGCTTCATCCGAGCCGGGCAGTTTAAAGAAGCGCGAACCTATCTACCTCAAACCCAACAAGAGACGCTGGATCAGTATGTCGATGTGCTCGCCAAGACAAAGGAGAATAAACTTTCTCGCGAAGCAAAAATCGTCGCCCTGCTCGAGGCCGCGAAATTCATTCTTGCGAAAGGGGACGTGCTGCTCGATTTCGACGATCCCGGCACCATTCTACAACGGTCGAGCGGCCATCAACTTGCGGAAGCGGAGTATCCCGTGATCGCGCTGAAGCCCGTGACCGCCAAAGCCGAATATTCCCCTCCTGTTACCGTACAGGAGCGGGCACTTCTAAAGAAGAATACCTCCGCACCGCTGCATCACTATCTTTCGCTCTATATTGCAGCCGACTTCGCCTGGCAGGCGGCGGCGCTAATGCCGGACAACGCCGAACAAACGGCAATTACCCTCAATACGGCGGGATCGTGGCTCAAGGCGAAGGACGACGATGCGGCGGATCGTTTCTATCAGGCGATCGAGAGGCGATGCCCGAAAACCGAAATCGGGAAGCAGGCGATCAAGCGGCATTGGTTCGTGCCTCTCGATGACTCGGACGTGCAAAAGGAAAACAATTAGAGGAAGAGATTGACGCAGCCCGCGGCGGAAAGCTCAGTTAATTTTTTGCTCAGAACGGAAGGAGCGCCGGGTCATTTGAAATGACCACGGAGGTCCCCCATGTTTCCCAAGACAGCTCTCTTACTCTTCGCCGTTTGTGCAGTCACCCACAGCTTTGCGGGCGACCTGAATCGGAACAACGATCGGCAGCCCGCCAATGAGCGAAATGAAATCGCGGCTACCGACCCGACGACACTGCTTTGGTATCGGCAACCCGCGGAACGCTGGGCCGACGCTCTTCCCCTCGGAAACGGACGAATCGGCGGGATGGTGTTCGGAGGGATCCAGCGCGAACACATCCAGCTCAACGAAGATACGATCTGGAATGGGCAAAAACGGGATCGGTTAAATCCCGAAGCCGCCAAGTATCTCCCGGAAGTGCGCCGGCTGCTCTTTGCGGGTAAGCCGCTGGAGGCGACGAAACTCGCCGATCAAAAGCTGATGGGCATTCCCAATCGCCAGCCGCCATACCAACCGCTCGGCGACTTATTCATCGATTTCCCTGAGCACGAACACGTCGAGGACTATCGGCGCGAGCTGGACCTGGCGACAGGCGTTGCAACGGTAACCTATCGCATCGGTTCGGCGCACTATCGGCGCGAGGTTTTCGTATCAGCGCCCGATCAGGTGATGGCGGTTCATATTACCTGCGACCAGCCGGGCAGTATTTCGCTGAAGGCGACGTTAAACCGCGTTCAAGATAGCCGGACGGAAGCAGTCGCTCCAAATCAACTTGTGATGACGGGCGAAGCCGTCGCCCACACTTCGACCTGGATCAGCCCGAATCAAACGCCGGAACAATCCGCAGCGGACCGGGCACAACTGGAAACACACGGGGTAAAATTTCGCGCCGTCCTTCGCGCTATTGCCGACGGCGGAGAGATTCGCCCCGTCGATGAAGCACTTACTATCTCCAAGGCAAATTCCGCGACGTTCCTTCTTGCCGTGGCAACAGACTATCGGGGCAGCGATCCGAAGGCAGACTGTGACCTCACTCTTTCACACGCCTCTCGCCCTTTCGCGGAGCTACGTGCGGCACACGAGAAAGAACACGGCGGCCTTTTCGATCGCGTCGCCTTGCACCTTGGAGACTCCGCTGCGACGAAGACAGCAGCAGATCTTCCCACAGATGAGAGACTGACCAAACTCAAAAACGGAACGGACGATCCCTCGCTCTTCGCGCTCTATTTCCAATTTGGACGTTATCTGCTCATGGATAGCAGCCGCCCGGGCTGCCTGGCCGCCAACTTACAGGGAATCTGGAATGACAATGTCGCCCCGCCCTGGGACAGCAAGTACACGATCAATATCAATATCCAGATGAACTACTGGCCGGCGGAAGTCACCAATCTCGCCGAGTGCCATGGTCCTCTGTTCGATCTCGTTCGTCAGGGACTGGAAAACGGCCGACGCACCGCACACGAGATGTATGACTGCAGTGGTTTTTGCTTTCACCACAATCTCGATGCCTGGGGTGACACCGCGCCTGTCGACTACGCTTACTGTGGGACTTGGCCGATGGGCGGCGCCTGGCTGGCCCTGCATTTCTGGGAGCACTACCGATTCGGGCTCGATCGCCGTTTTCTAAGTGAGAAAGCTTATCCGGTGATGAAGGAGGCTGCGGCATTTCTGCAAGACTACCTTATTGACGACGGGCACGGTCATCTGGTCACGAATCCCTCCTTTTCACCCGAAAACCGCTACCGCATGGCCGACGGCACCGTGGCGTTTCTGACGGTTGGCGCCACGATGGACTACGAAATTATCCACGATCTTTTCACGGCCTGCATTCAAGCCTCCGAGACTCTGGACAAGGACGCCGAATTCCGCGCTCAACTTGCGGCCACTTTGCAACGCATTCCGGAATTGAAAACCGGCAAGCACGGCCAGTTACAGGAATGGAGTGAAGACTACGATGAACCTTCGCCGGGCATGGGCCACGTCTCGCATCTCTTCGGGCTTTACCCGGGAAATGAAATCACCCTCCACGGAACACCAGGGCTCGCCCAGGCGGCAAGGATCTCGCTGGAGCGCCGGGTGGCAAATGGCGGCGGCAAAGGTGGATTCCCTGCGGCCTGGTTCGCCTGTCTTTGGGATCGTCTCGGCAATGGCGATGCGGCCCGCGAAGATATCCGAAATTTGCTCACGCGCTCTTCAGCCAGCCTGCTAAACGCCGGTCGCGTCTTTCAGATCGACGCCAATTTCGGCGGGACCGCGGGCGTCGCCGAGATGCTTCTGCAGAGCCACGAAAGCGACATTGCCATCCTGCCCGCGCTTCCCACCGCATGGATGGAGGGGAGTTTCAAAGGTCTTCGCGCCCGTGGCGGAGTGGAAGTGGATGCGGACTGGCGTAATTGCCACGTTGTGTCGGCACATCTACGTCCGTCCGTCGACGGCGCTCAGCGCCTGCGGACGCCACATAGCCAGCGAATCGCCGGCATCAAAAGCAATGGCCGCGATGTGGCCTTTGAAACGGAAGAGGACGGTCTGGCCCGTGTCTCACTCCAAGCTGGTCAAGACTACGAAGTCTTGTTTCAAGACGTTCCACCATGAGCAGCCAATGGGACGCCGCCTCTGCCAAAATCGTACACGCCAATTCCAAGGCGACCATTGCTGTCGTCAACGGAGAGCCACGCTGGGATGAACTTTTTAGTCGCTACACCGTGCGCTACTGCCAGTTGCAAACGGCTCAATGGTATTCCGACGGCAAGGAGGTGTGGGTGACCGATCGAACGGGAACGACCAGGATCGATGCGATTCTCTGGCGCGTCGGGGCCATCCGCCTGCTGCCACTTTACCGCAGCGTACTCGAGATTATCCGTTTCACAGGACTGCCGTCGGTGAATCCTGCCGAAACACTCCTGCGCTGTTTCGACCGGCTCTCGATGTACAATGAAATGAAGATAGCTGGACTACCGCTTCTGCCCCAACAGATCGCTATTGGTCATCGATCGGTGGAAAAGATGAACCCGAATTTGCCGTGTGTCATCAAGGTCGGCAACTTCCACGCGGGATACGGGAAGGCGCGAGCCACCAGCGAAGAAATGCTGGCGGATCTCCGCGATCTTGTCTTTGCGGCAGATGACTATGTTACGGCTGAACCTTTCGTCACCTACAGAAGCGATATACGATGCCTGGCAATCGGTTCAAAAATATGGGCGATGAAACGAAAGGGCGCAGCATGGAAGGCGAATACGCAAACCGTGGAAGCCACTCTGCTCGATCAAATTCCCGATGCGCTCGGGGACTACACGACTGCGGCCATGCGGCACCTGAGAGCCGACATTGTCGGCCTCGATTTTCTGGAAGACGAAGAAGGCAAGTATTGGCTGCTGGAGTGCAACGACACGCCTGGACTCAGCGGATTTCCGGAGGATACGGCGCAATCCGTAGCGGATTGCTTGAAACGAAAAATGAGCTGAAAGCAAACTGGCGGTAAAACACCTTTCTTAACTACCCGTGGCACCCACAGCCACCGCATGAGCCATCATGCACGTCCTCGTAATCCGGCTTCCGTCCAAGCTCGAACGTCTTATCCAGAAAACGGCCCACGATCTGATGCAACTGCTGAAGCTGTTGCTGGGCATCCAAAAATCCCTGCGCGACCGGGTTTCCGAGGAACTGCTCCCTGAGCGCTTCGAACTGCGCGATTTCCTCCTGTTTCAGTTCCACCCCGTTGCTTTGCTTCATCTGGAGCAGATTACCCAGATCGTTCACCTGCTGGTACTGAAACTTCAGGTACTCATTGGACATGAAGGCATCCAGCTTCTGCTTTACGACCTGAAAATCGTTCTGATCCACGACCGCCTGGCAGAGGTCGATCGTGCGTTGAATAATACCGCCTTCTTTGACGTTGGTGTCCATGAGAGTCGGAGAGGATAGCGCTGCCCCGAGGGGAAGCAACTGCGGAGCCTTTGGCTCCTCATTTCAACCTCAAGTCCGATAAAATCCTAAAAATTAGGACACTTCCGACGCTTGCGCACCCTGCCTACCGGCATTTCCGTGACTCCCCCACAAAAAATGGACGCCCAAGCTAAATCTTTCCTCTTCGACCTGCTCAATACTCCCAGCCCCACCGGTTTTGAATTACCCGGACAACGAAAATGGGCGGCGTATGCCAGACAATTTGCAGATCGAGTGGAGAATGACGCATACGGCAACGCTTGGGCCACGATCGAAGCCAAGAACGGCAAGCCGCGGCGGGTCATGCTGGAAGCGCATGCCGATGAGATCGGCTACATTGTAAAACATGTGTCCAAGGAAGGCTTTCTGCATATCGACCGGATCGGCGGGTCGGATGTCGCCACAGCCCGCGGACGCCGTTTGGATATCCTCGGCGACAAAGGCTCGGTTCGCGGTATCATCGGAAACACCGCCATCCATCTTCGGAAGGACACGCTCCATGAAGAAAAGGCTCCCAAAGTCCACGAGCTCTATGTGGATGTCGGTGCCTCGAATCCTGAGGAGGTGAAGGAACTCGGGATCCGCGTTGGGCACCCCGCTGTGTATACGGACGGCGTCGAGCAACTCGGGAAGCATCACATCTGCGGTCGCGCTTTGGACAATCGGGTCGGCGGATTCATCATCGCCCAAGTGCTAGCCAATCTGGCCTCACGCAGGGAGGCGCTCCGCTCCACGGTCTACGCGGTCAATGCCGTTCAGGAGGAAATCGGCGGCAACGGCGCGAAAATGATCGCCCATCGCCTGATGCCCGATGTTTGCATCGTCCTCGACGTCACTCACGCCACCGATACCCCCGGAATCGAGGCGAGCCAGCACGGGAGTGTCAAACTCGATGGCGGTCCATCCATCACGCATGGGACCTGCAATCATCCGAATGTCGTAAAGCGCCTCATGGAGGTGGCGGAAAAACTCCAGTTCCCGCTGCAGCACGAAAGCTCCTCCCGCTATTCCGGCACGGATACCGACGTGATCTTTCACGTTCGCGAAGGCATCCCGAGCGCTCTTGTATCACTGCCGCTGCGCTACATGCACTCGGTTGTGGAAGTGGTTAGCCTCAAGGATGTGGAAAAGGTGGTCGAGCTGCTTACAGGATTCGTCGAATCGATCACCGAGACGGATGAGTTTGCGGTGAAGCTCTAGTCGTACGGCGAATGTTAATGGGACCTATGGGACTCATAGGACTTATGGGTCCCCGCTCACTTCACCGGTATGGAGGACTTGAGAAAGTACTCGAGAAACCGGCAGATCTGCTCATTCGAAAGGGCGGTCGGCTCATGTCCCGGGCGATTGGTCATCGCCACACGGTGCTCGTAACCGAGTACTCGATTCACGGCGATCGTATGATTCAGGGCGGGCCATCGCGACTCGTCGTCGGCGCTGCTTGCCGCCCATCCCGGCCGGCGGTTTGAGCCGGCGGCCACCAGAAATGGCCGTGGGGCCATCAGCGCATGCAATTCGTGGAGATTGAAATGCTTGTCGATCAGCGTCTTGTATGCGCCGGTGCGGAGTCGGGTTTCTTCTTCGCGGCGCACCGGAACACGCGCCCGGGCAGCCTCCGCTCCCAGATACCACAGTTCCCAATAGTTTGAACCCGGCCGCCGCTCGTCAAATACCACGCTTGGTTCAGACCAAACCGCACAGGCATAGCGGTCGCAAAGGCATGATGTAAACATCGCCCATTTTCCGCCATAGGCATGACCGGCGGCACCGATGCGATTTGCATCCACCTCGGGCAATTCCGCGAGGGCGTTGGCACAATTCGCTCCCACGTACGCGAGAAACCATAGAGGTTGGCACTGGGTATCGCGGATGTCCGGCTTTCTGGGATTTCCGCCAGGCGCTCCGATCGAAAGGGTAACAAACCCGCGTTTTGTCAGCTGTAACGCCAGATCGCGCATCGGCTTGTCCAGCCCGATACTGGTCTCCGCATCGACTCCCGGAACGAATACGGCCGGGTGTTTTCCCTCACCAACCGGGATCAAAAGGTAACCCTCCGTCAACTGCTGCGGAGCGATCTCTACCCGAACGTGTTTCTGGACATAACCATCACGCATCTCGGTTTCCAGGACATCAATGGCTGGTTTCTCGAGCAGTTCGGGCCAGGAGCCATTGATCTGGTCCCACTTCTGCCGGATCTCCTCCCGCCGCTTTCGCCAATCTTTCGCATTCTTCACCGGAGCGCCGTCATCGAAGAGGAGCGGTGAGCGATAGCTACCCAAATCGCCCGCATAGGGCGCGGGCGGTTCGAACCAGCTCAACATATCCGTTGGCATCGCAGCCGGTGTGGGAGCCGGGGCTGGAGTTGGCAGAACCGCAGTTTCGCGATGCTCCCGCCTGCATCCGGTGCATGGAAAAGCGCAGGCGATAATCGCAAAGCATAGCCACACCAAATGCGCCGCGCGCCGAACCCTTCGGCACGCGGTCAGAGACTGATCCTCGGTGGATGAGGCGGCCACTTACTGCTGGGTTTGTACCCGCAGCCGCATGAATTGCGGCGTTCCGCCGGGTAGCAATGAAGTTGCCTTAATCGTCAGGGTCGCGCCATTGTCACTGACCACGCCAACCGAGACGCTTCCCGAATCGAAGTTCCACCCCGAGAAGTCACCGGTCACTTCCGGGATGTAGAGCAGATCGGTCGCGTACTTGAGCTGCGTATAAGTCAGCGAAAGGACGCCGTTCACATCCATGCTGGCCACAGGCAACAGCGTGCTATCATTCGCCCTCGGATCGAGGTTCAAGGCGTACTTCGTGAGGTTCGCGATGCCATCGCCGGCGAGGTCGCTCATCAGGCCGCCGATCGCTGGATTGTTCAATTCGGTCGAGGTGAAGTGGCTCAAGAGCCAGCCATTGGCGCTCATCTCGCGAATCGTGATCGACGCGCTGTTCGCCGTACCGACGAGATAGATCGGATCGGTCGAAAGCGTGATGCTGACGACCCGGTCACCTTCCTTCACCGAATCCGGGACCGGCACTACCGGGACATCTGCTGACGCCGCGCCCGCCGGGATGGTCACAACGTACGGCAGTACCGCATAGTCGACGCCATTCGCCGCAGAGCCACCCAACGAGTAATAGACCACCAGCGCCGCCGAGGTATTTCCCGTCCGGCTAACCGTAAAGGTGCCAGCCGCCGGTCCCTGCTCTGAAGCAACGGAAGCTGTGACTGCAACCGATACCGTCGGGGCAGCAGTGGGCGAATAGTAAACGGCGGCATCCGCCAGGATGGGCGCGGGTTCAACAGAACCAGCGCTATCCGTGGCGATGCTATAGAACTCGTAGTATCCGTTTCCAACCGGGTAATTGAAGGTCGCCGTCCACGGCGCGGTCGTCACGGTCTGGAATGGCGTCCACGCGCCCCAGGTCGAGTGATCCGCCGAATAGCGGTAAAAGAACTGGACCTGGCTAATCGTCAGCGTCGGCCCGGTCGCGGGCGTGTCGACCTCGAGATATGGCGTGTTGCTCGTGTAGTCACTCGACTCAAATCCATAACCCGGAGGCGTAGCATCCGCGGATCCCTCCGTCACCGCCTTCACCAGGAGCGACACCAATTTATCGCCTGCAAACTGAGACTGAACGAAAGACGTGGCATTCCAGGTGTACCAGGTGTTTTTGACTCCGCTGGCGAGGGTCACCGTATCGAGCACATTGCCGAAACCAGGTTGAGAGGCCCAGGTGATTCCGGTATTTGTCCACGTATCGCTAGTTCCCGGATAGAGTCCGGCGGGAAGCGCCGCGCCGGTGGCGCTCCAGCAGTAAAGCTTGAGTCGCGCTCCGGTAATCGTCGATCCGCTCGGCAACGTCGAAAGGTCGAATTTCAACCAGCTACGTTCATCGAGGAATGAACCCGTCGATGCACTCTGCACAAAGAGGAAGGTCTTCGTGCCGAAATTGCTCGAGGGAAGGCCCTCCTCCACCTGCGAATCCGCAACCGCATTGAGGACATAGGTATTGATTCCGGTTCCATTCGCCGCGGTCGCTGTCGCGGTGAGCGTCAGAGGTCCCGCGGACTGCACCGCCGGGGTAATCGCGTTCACATGGGAATCCGGCGGGTATCCCGTTACACCGGAAGTGGAGGCCAGCGCGGCGCTGTCGCAGCGGAACCGCAGTGCGTCATTTTCACTCGTCGGCACGCCCGTGAGCACGAGCAGGTCCCCAACGTTACCAGGAAGCGTCTTCGCGGAATATGCTGTCACATCCTGGATCGAAATGGTCGTTCCATTTTGATCCTTCACGGAGCTCGTACCCGCCTTTTTGGCGAAGAACTTTACGTACTGGTTCGTGTGGTACATGTCCCAGAAGGCCTGGATCGATGGCATGAAGGCCGGCTGCGCGAGACTCGCGTCGTGGCCCACGATCTTGAATTCCATCCCGTCTCCGACCACACCTTCCTGATCGACGAATTCCGGGTTTCCACCGAAGAAGCCGCCTTTGCCATAAATCTCGATGATGTCGCCCGCCTTCACCGCACCGGTCTTGAAGCCGAGGAAGCTGCGGTACCACTCCTGAGAGGAAAGACGATTCGACTGATTCACGGTGCCATCGGGATTCACCAAAGTGGCAGGCACCTGGCGACTGCCGCGGCGCATCAACGTTTCCGGAGTCGCGCTCAGCAGCCGGATGAAACCGTCATCGAAAGACGTTTCGCTGTCGTTATCGTTCATCATCGTCACCACTGCGCGGTAGCCGCCGGAAAACTCGGTATCGAAGCTATAGCGCGATCCGCCCATGTGCATCGGGTTATCCGCCGTGAACTGCGCCGTGTATTCGACGATCGCCGTCCGCGCGAGATAGGTCGAGGTCTTTGGTTTCGGATCGGAAAATGGCACCGTGTCGTTCGCGTACATGTAGTTGCTGATCGCAACTTGATAGACATGGGCGAGATCGATCGGCTGGCCGTTGAAGGTAATGCTGGTCGGATTGCCGTTCGAAGCGGTCACAAACCAGCCCTTCGAGAAGCCGACATCGCAATCGTGTCCGGCGATATAGTTGAAAATCTCCTGGCCGGTCATCTTCACGACATAGATCGTGTCGTCGGCCCAGGGATAAGTCTCATAGATCTGCGAATAGGTGACCGGCCCTTTTGGAACGTCCGACCGCACACCGCCGCCGGACTCGATGCACATATCGCACGGGCCGTAGAGCTGAATCGCCTTCCAGAGCATGGCGTCGCAAATCCATTGACCCGCGGTATTGTCTCCATCCCACGGATACTCGTCACCCGTCCACCATTTCATGGACTTGTCGAGCAGCAGGTCATCCGCCGAGTAACCGATGACCTGTTCGAGACCGTACTGCGGGTTGCTTGCCGCGTATTGTGCCTTGAGATTATTGATCAGCGTCGTGACATCCGGATCGGGGCTGATCTCGGAATTGCGGATCGCGTGTTGAACGCAGTTCAAATATTTTCCACTGCCCGTCACGTTTAGCTCGCCCAGATAGTGAATATAGCTGCCCGATTCGGTGAAGGTCGTCTTGTAGTTCAGGATCGATGGCTGCCACACCGTTTCGCACCAGGTGTGCCAGTGGCCGGTCACGGCGATTTCCGGCACCTTCGCGTCCACCGTGTCCGCAATGATCGGTGTGGTCGAGGCGCACAGTTCTGTGTGTCCCGCGTGAGTGGCGAGAATCACGAGATCGCAATGTTGGTTGTTCCGAAGATCGTTCACGTAGTTCGCAACATGGATCTTCGAGGGATCGGTACCGTTCCAGTCACACGCCACGAGATCGAGCGTGCTGGCCAGATCCGAGCCAATCTGGGATGAGCCAGTGGTATATCCGAGAATGCCGACCTTCGTTCCGTTCACCGTCACGATGACATAAGGCTGGAAGTACGGCGTCTGTGTCCCCTTGCTGCAGATGTTGATCGAGATGACCGGGAAATTCGTCTGGTTCTTCAGGTTATCGATGTAACTCTTGAAGCGAACGTCGTGGTTTCCGACGACCATCGCATCGATCCCGCGTCCGCCGAGCCCCTTCAGCTTCGTATCGAGCAACTGATAGAACTCCACCATCGAAAGGTTGCCACCCATATCGCCGAGCGGATTGCCTTCCGAGATATCGCCCGCGTCGATTACCAGCGAGTCCGGATGCTGGGTCTTTAGTTGCAGCATTTCCGTGGCGAAACAGGGCGCACCACCCACCAACTCGAACTTCGCCGGGATGGTCGCACTATGGCTGGGGACGACCCAGTAGTGGGGCATGATCCGCGCGTGCTGGTCGTTCATGTGCAGAATCGTAAACGAACCCAACACATGAAGGCTCACGGACGCAGTCCCGGTTCGCGACTGGGCGTCGTGAATAGTCAGCGGGATGGTGATAGAGCCGCCGGTCGGATTCGCCGGGATCGTCGCCTGAAAGGTAAAGACATTGTTGGCTCCAGCAGTGAACGCCTGCGCATTGGACCCTCCGATCCCGGAAAGATCGCCAGTCACCGTCAGGCCGCTGCTCACGGGATTGGCTCCCGGCGTAACCGTTACGGTGAAGAGAACGCTTTGTCCGGCAGAAACACTCGGCACATCTGTCACCGCCTGGGCGGTGGGATTGGTAGGATTCGCGAGTACCGTCAGCGTGCCCGAATCAACCGAAGTGAGGCTGCCTGAAACGGCGTGAATCTGCGCGGTACCGGTCGAATTTCCGGTAAAAACCGCGCTTTTGCCGTCGCCTGATGCGACGATATTAGAAGACTGAACCCCGCCGGTCACGGAGCCAAGCGACCAAGTTGCAGCCACATTTCCCGCGAAAATGCCGTTGGCATCCCGAGTGATGGCGTAGGCCGTAACCGTATTCCCAATTCCGACGTTCTGAGCTTGCACGAGCGTACCCGAACCGTCCAGCTTCGTTTCCACCCGGATGGTCACAGCCGGGCCAGCGAGCTGAAACGGCGCCGATGCACTATTGCGTGGAGCGGGTGATCCAGCGGTAAAATCTGCGGAATTATTGTCCGTATCTGTGGTGCCGTTGTTATTGCGAAGGTCAGCAGTCGTGTTGCTGGGAGCGGGCGCGGGTCCGGCGCCTTCAAAGAAATTGGCCGTCGTTCCAAAGCCGACGAGATCGATCGTGCCCGAGGGCGATGAGCCGGACAGCGCCGTGGTATTCGTGACGAGAGCCACCTTGCCCGCTGTCGCGCTCATGGCGATCGAGCCGGAAGCATCCGGCGTCGGAAGTGATGTCGTTCCGCCGCCTCCGACGGCTTCCTGAACGAGATAGTAACCACCCGGCGGGATGCTGCCGCTCAAATTGGTCACCTGCCAGGAAGTCCCCGTTGCGGCGGCATATTGGACGGACCAGGTCGACACATTGACCGTCGAGTTCGAGATGTTGTGCAACTCGATGAAGTCGTTCTTGTAAGTCGCCCCCGTATTACCACCCCCACCATATACCTGGCTGATGACGACCGTCGTCGAAACAGCTTGTGCCTGCCACGCAAGGCACAGACTGAATAAGACGCCAAAGACGACGCGAAGGGCGCGTAAACTCCATTGGATTTTCATGGATGGAAGGGAGTGCAGGATTTCATTCAACTGGGTGGGGCCATTTCGGGAGACTCGGCGAGAATTCGCCAAACCCTTGCGGAGTGGAGAATTTTCAAGCCGCCAAACTATCGTCGGAACAATAGCTTGAACTCTCCGCAGGCAGGCTGCCGGAGTAGTTGACCGCGAAGTGTTTATGTAAGACGGCGCTGGACGCCGCGAGGGCCATGTTTCTAGTGCCCGAACCCACTCCCATCAAACGCGGCATTGTGAAAATCAGGCGTCAAACAGGTTGAGGTTTGGCTTCAAGGCCTGGAATTGGATAGACAAAGCGGCTGGCGGCAATGCCTTCGATCTAAGAGCGAACGAACAGGATAGCGGTCGGTGTTCCCGTGAGTCGGGAAGGGGGGCCCGACACGTCCCAGTTTACGAACAGAGCTTCTTTCCGTCTCAATATTGAATCTGAAAATGGATTTCAGAGGTCGTTGGTCTGCCGCCGCCCGCCCACCCCGGCGCTGACAAAGAGTTTTGCCGATTGCAGCAGCTCTGATTGATCCAAGCCATCCCTTTCAACCTCAAACCGTACATTGCAGACCCCGAAAGAATGACGGCCTACAATCGGTTACTTATCCATTCGTTACGACACGTCTGCGCATTGTTTAACAAACCCCGCCTTGCGGACCTTACAAATTGTTAAGCAATCAGCAGGCGCGCCTAGGCCCGCAATTTGCTCTTAAGGTCTGCTCGACATATGAAATCTCTGCTCAAACTAGCGGCTCTGGTCGCGTTCGCAGTCTTCATTAAAACGCATTTCATGGATGCGGGAACGGACCTCCGAAAGCTCGATCTCCTGCCCGTGGACGTGCGCATGGTTCAGGGGGAAAGACCCTCCACGGATGCTCCGATATTCATCGGGTTCTGGGATACGAAATCTTCGCGGTCTGCCGAGTGCTTGCGGTACATGAACGAACTTCAGGGAAGATATGGCTCGCGAGGGTTGGCCGTAATTGGAATTACCTCCGAAAGTGAAGATACGGCATTATCCTACGCCAACCGTGCGGGAGTAACCTACGCTTTTGCGGTTGATCCAGCACAGCGATATGCCAACGCTCTCAGAATCTATAGCTTACCTCAGGCGGTGCTTGTAAACCGAGCTGGAAAGGTCGTTTGGAAAGGCTTTCCTAACTATATTCCCGATTCCAAACTCGAGAGCGTCGTGAACCCGCAATCGTAATCAACTTCCGGTTACTAGCTGGCGCCCCTTCGCTTTTGTTTTGGAAGGTTCAGTCCGTCCGCTAATCGTGGTCACCGGGCTGCTCCATCCCCCGCCAAACGCTTTGTAGAGCCGCACCGCATTCTGAGAGAGCGTCTTTTCGCTTCGCACCGTCTCATCTTCGATTGCTAGCAGGGAACGCTGCGCCTCCAGTACGGTAAGAAAGTCTTCGAGGCCGCCTTTGTATCGATCCGTCGCCAGCACCACGGAACGTTTCGTAGCTTCCTGGGAAGCGGAAAGCGCATGGTAGCGAACCTGTTCCTTGCCGAAAGCCACCAGAGCGTTTTCCACCTCCTCCAGCGACGTCAGCACCGTCTGTTCGTATTGCGAGAGCGCCTGTTCTTCACGGGCATTGGCGGCCCGGATATTCCCGCGGATCCGGCCAGCCGTAAAAATCGGCCAGCGAATGCTCGGTCCCAGCGACCAGAAGCGGCTCCCAAGGGTCACAAAGTCGCTCGCATTGATGCTTTCAAGCCCCGCTGCCCCGGTCAGAAAGAATCTCGGGAAAAGATCCGCCGTAGCGATGCCGATTCGCGCATTGGCGGCGGCAAGCTGCCGTTCCGCACGGCGAATATCGGGCCTTCGACGGACCAAATCAGAAGGCAAACCTACCGGCACTCCAGGCACCGGAACGGGCAACGTTCGAACGACACGGAGCCGCTTTTCGAGTTCCTCTGGCGGACGCCCCAACAGGACGCCGATACGATGGATGTCATGGGCAACCTGCTCTTCCAGGGGCGGGATCTGCGCCTGCGTGGACTCCGCCTGCGCTTCGGCCCGCGCGGAATCCAGTTCGCTGGACAGACCGGCCTGCCGGCGATCCCGTGTCAATGCCAGCGTTTCCTCCTGGGTATGCAAATTCTCACGCGCAACCTGCAATTGCTTCTGCGCCCCGCGAAGGTCCAGGTAATTCAGACCCACTTCGGCCAGCACACTGATCAATGTCGCACCTACATCTTCCTGCGCCGCAGCAATGTCGGCTTGAGCAGCTTCGACCGTACGCCGCGTCCCACCGAAGACATCGACCTCCCAATTCATATCCAGCGAAGTCTGGAAGAGATTGTTTTCGACCGGTTGCTGAAACGCGGCCGCCTGGAGTCCGCCCGGTCCATTCGGGCTGGTCCGCTCTCGCGTATATCCCCCGCTGGAATCGATCGACGGATAGAAAGCGGAAGCCGCGGAGATTCGGAGCGCCCGGGCCTCACGCACCCTGGCCAGCGCGATACGTACATCGTGGTTATTGCGCATCGCTTCGTCGACAAGCGCGTCGAGTTGGGCATCCTTGAAGAGCTTCCACCAATGAGCCAGCGCTGCATCCGGAAGTGATTCACGGACCTGCCCACGCGCTGAGTAAGTCGCAGGCACATTCGGCTGCGGCGGATGATAGTTCGGTCCTACAGCACTGCCGGCAAAAAGCCGACCACCCGGCACCGTGATGAAAAGCAAGGCAGAGACAGCGGAGACAGCAAGACGAGGCATGGGTTGATCGAGTTATTTGGAGGCCAACGAAATTGGCGATGCCTCGATGAAGACATCCATCTGCTGCCCGACAAACAGTGGCAGATCATGGCGTTCCACACGGTAGATCGCCTGCATCACTCGCGTATCCACGCGTTCCGTGCTGGCACCGGTAAGCGATTCCTTCGGGACGACATACGGCTCAAACCGCACGAATTTCAGCGGTGTAGTCAGTTCGGCATTGCCGCGTACTTGGGCAACCGCGGAAGCACTGGGCGAAACACGCCACGCTTCGTGCTCATCCACATCCACGCGGACATGGAGAGGCGTGACGCACCCCATCACCAGCCAGGGCTGCGGAGACGGCCCCGCCGCGGCGTATTCGCCGACGCGGATCCGCACTTGAAGAATGCGGCCGGCCACCGGCGCATTCACGACACTGCGATCGAGATCCGTTTGGACCGCGGCGATCGCGCTCCGCGCGGCATCGACCGCGGCTTTCGAGGCAACAATCTCCGCTTCGGCCGACTGCACTTCGGCCTCCGCCACTTCCACCGCGCTCCGGCGCCGTGTGACTTCTTCCGCGCTGATGCTGCGTGGATCGGCGACAGACTCCGCGAAATGCAGCGTTCGCTTCACTTCATCCAGCGAAGCATTCGCTTTCCGCGCGCGCGCCTCGGCGGTCTTCACCGCAGCGTCGCGGGAGGCCAAGTCACTCTTTCGCTCCGCCAGGGAAGCTTCAAGCGCGCGAGTGTCGAGTTTGATAAGTGGCGCTCCCTGCTCCACGTCCTGCCCGGCCACAACAAAGACTCTTTCAACGACGCCGCTCAAATGCGACCCGAGCGAGATATTCTCCGTGCTCGCTTCGATGAGTCCAACTGCCGCCACGCGATCGCGGAAATCAGTGCGCGGTGGAGCAACGGGCGGCTCGTGGGTTTGATGTTCCGGCTGAGTGTGAACGATGGAGATCGCGGCGACGATGAGCACCACGAAGGCAATGGCTGGCAGGATCTTGTTTTTCATGCGGCTGTGCTGGGTTCGAGGGTCGCCACGCTCCGGCGGCGATCTTCCGTTTGGACAATGCGGCCGTCGTCCATATGGGCGATGGCATCGGCGAAATGAAAAACGCGGTTATCGTGAGTGACTACGATCACCGCCCGCCCGGGGCGAACGGCGGAACCGGCGAGTAATTCCATGACCGCTTCCCCGGTGGCATGATCGAGCGCCGCCGTCGGTTCATCACAAACAATCAGTCGCGGCTCATGGACCAGGGCTCTCGCCAGCGCGACCCGTTGCTGCTGGCCTCCGGAAAGCTTGCTCGGATAAGCGTTGGCGCGCGATTCCAGGCCGAGCTTCATGAGCAAAGCTCGCGAACGGTCCACTGCTTCCGCACGCTTCATCCCGGCGGCAAGCAGCGGCACGGCGGCATTTTCCGCCGCGGTCAGCGAAGGAAGCAGGTTGTACTGTTGGAAAACAAACCCGATGTTTTTCCGCCGGAAATCGATCCTCTCGCGCGGCGTGATTTTCTCCGTGTTGCGGCCGAAGAGCTCCACTTCGCCCGCGCTGGTATCCAGCAGCCCAGCCACGACCGATATCAGCGTTGTCTTTCCACATCCACTCGGTCCGACGAGGAAAGTAAGTCCGCCTGCGCGTGCTTCGAAGTCCACTCCGCGCAAGACGCGTACACGTTCGTCGCCTTCGCCAAAGTCTTTCTCCACACCTCGGCAGCACACCGCGGGCAAGTGGTTGTTATCCATAGGTCAATTTCAGTGCACTTGGTTCAGCCGCGAAAAACCGCCGCAGGTTCCAGCACCAGCACACGGCGGATGCTCAGAAGGCTGGCAAAGATAACGACGAGAAACATCAGCAGTCCCACGCCCACCGCGCTCTGCCAGAGCAGGATAATACCACGCGTCGGGAGTGCCTTGCTCGTGATTTCGAAAAATACGGCGCCTAATCCAGTTCCGAGTGAGTAACCGACAAAGCCAACGGTTATCGCCTGAAGCAGGATCATTCCGACTAACCGTCCATTTGTCACCCCAATGGCCTTGAGCGCACCGAACTGGCGCAGGTTTTCCACGGTAAAAAGATAAAACGTCTGGCCGGACACGACGAGTCCCACCACCAACGCGATGCCGATCGTGATCCCGAAATTCACCGGGATGCCGGTGTGAGCGAGATAGTAGCGGATACAATCCCAGCGAAATTCCTCCGTCGTCCGCGCCCGCAAACCGGTGGCCGCCGCGATCCGGCGAGTCAGTTCCTTTGGCGTCACTCCTGGCTCCGGCCGCGCAACCACAAACGACATCTGGCTGCGTTCGCGTCCGACGAAATCGACCGCCGCCGAATACCGCGCATGCATGATCGGAAAACTGGTGAAGGGCGCACCGGCATCGGAAATCCCAACGATCGTGACGTGGTGATCATTCATTTCCAGCCGCTGTCCGATCTTCGGCGTCTCGCCGGGAAAGAGACGATCGTAGCCCGCCCGGTCCACCACCACAGATTCCGGCTCCCGCAACCGCTCCCAGGAACCCAGCAACATCTTGCGTGGCGCGCCAATGAGTGTTGCGTCATCGATTCCCAAAAGCACCGCCTGTGAAAAATCCCCCTTTGCCGTGCGGGCCACTGGCTGCCCCTTGAAAAGCCGCACTGCATATTGCACTCCGGCGACACCCCGCACGCGAAGGAGATCGGTATCCTTGAGCGCCTTCGTTTCCTCAAAGTATTCCGTGGCTGGATCCATGACCCACACCTCCGCGTCGGTCACATCGGAAATCTGACTGCCCGTCCGGCTCATGATCCCCGCGAAAATACAGGTCTGGTTTTCGAGCAGAAAGGTGCTGAACGCGATGGCGAAGATGAGCCCGAGATATTTGGCCCGATCGCCGGTGAGCATGCGGAGAGCAACGAAGTTCATGGCATTGGGTTTCCATTACGAACGGTCATCGAGTTACGTTTCGATAAATTATGACTCATCGTCATTTTCCAGGCAAAAAAATCAGCGCGGCTTGATCCAGGTAGCTTCCGGAAAGATCTCGGTGCGAATCCGCTGATCTGTCGCCGCATAGTCAAAATCATTGGAGAGCGGTTTCCAACCCAGGCCATCACACACGATGTCCTGATTGGTCCGGCTGGCCGCAATGGCATCTTCAACCGCGCACATCGTCTGAATGTCATGCTGTACGCCGGCGATGTGCGACCCGATCGTGACCGCCACCAAGCTGAAAGAGATTTCCTCCGGCCGATAACGGGATGGCAGATCACCATTGCTCAAGGCCTCCTGGATCACACCACTTACGGCTCGAAAGACCCGGCTGGACTGAATGCTGTGCATGTGCCGGCGCTCCTCGGAGGCTTTTTCCCAGAAGGAAACGGACTTCAGCATCAACTCCACATGGAAAAAATCCGGGTGCGCGATGGCAAACTGGCAACAGGCGCAACCGATCGCTCGAACCCGTTCACGGGTCCGGCCAGCGAATTTGATGGCCCGTTCGAAAAGCTCCGCGCGCTCTCGCAAGGCTTGAGTGGCCACTGCCAGCGCCAGATCTTCCTTCGTCGCGAAGTGCAAATAGATCGTCCCTTTCGAGTACTCGATCGACTTGGCGAGAGAGTCGAGATTCAGATTCTGGTAGCCTTCTGAAAGCAGCATACGGCGGGCATGATTGAGGATGAGCTCTTCACGGGCAGCGCGTTCGCGTTCTTTTCTGGCAAGGTTTGGACTCAAGTGACGGGGAATTGAGCGATTTTTTTGACTCTGAGTCAAATTTTGTTTCAGAAAACTTTTGCCCGAGAGCGATTAATCGACGGCATCGCCATTCCAGCCCGGCAGGCTAATGGTATTCAAATGAGCGATTGCTTTACCTGATTTCAGGCCCGGAGGGCCGCCGGACAGTAGCTCCGGGTGACAGCCCGGAGAACCGAAGGCAGGCGGACAGCCCGGATGGGGCGTCGGATTCCAGGGCGTTCGTAACCACAAAGGCTGCTTTTTTCAGAACATCATCCGTGCGCCCAGAGCTCCGACGCCCTTCCAGGGCTGGTCCGGAGCCGGACAATCTCCGGGCTGTCGCCCGGAGCTACTGTCCGGCGGCCCTCCGGGCCTGTGTCGTTCGGAAGATCCTTATCTAAGTGCCATTCGCCCGGCAGGGCTGACGGAACGTGGCCCTGCCGGGCCGCACCCGTCAACGCCCGATTCCCTTCCACTGACAAAAGCAAAACGCCCGCTCTCGGAGCATTTCCAGGAGCGGGCGCAAGGGTAAGAGATAAGACTTACTTAGCCGGTTCTGCAGGCTCGTTCGCCGGGGGCGCTGCTGGCGCTGGAGCTCCGGCAGGTGTAGCTGCGGGAGCAGGTTCGGAAGTTGCCGGCGGATTCGGTGCAACCGGAGGCTGCGTCGGCGTCGGAGCCGCTGGTGCTGGCGTCGCGGGTGCCGGCTCCGCTGCAGGGGCTGGGGCAGGAGGATTCGACGGAGCCGGACTCGGAGGAGGTACGGGAGCTAGTGCGGGAATCGGGGTCGCGGGCGCGGCTGGTGTAGCCGGGGCAGGCGCCGATTCAGGCGCGGGGCTCGGTGCAGTCGGAGGCGCGGGAATCAGCGGAGCCGCAGGTGCAGGTGCAGGTGCGGGCGCAGCGGATGGAACTGTAGCCGGAGTTGGAGCTGGAGCTGGCTCCGTCGGCACCGGCGTGGCTGGCGGAGCTGCGGGTGTCACGGGCGCGACCGGTGCCGGAGCGGCTGGCATAGGAGCAGCAGGCGGAGGTGTCACAGGAACTGCAGGTGTTGACGGAGCCGGAGCCGCAGTGCTCGGAGCCGGCGCGGGCGCAGTGGCCGGGATGACAGGCGCAGCGGGAGGCACCGTTGTTCCTGAAGCAGGGGCAGGCGCTACAGTCGGCGACGCCGTAACCGGTGGTGCAGGTGCGGCGGGCGGAGTCGTTGGAGCTGCCGGCATCGGCGCCGTCAGCGGAGGCGTAGTTACCGTTACCGGGCCGTGCGCCGGAGGCACAGCGACCGGCGGTGTCGTCACAGTCACCGGTCCGGGCGGCGCAGGCGCAGCCACAGGTGGTATCACAACAGTCGGTGGACGGTGAAGTCCTGGCGGTAGCCCAGGCATCGAAACTGGCGGAGTTGTTACAGAGGTAGGACCGGGAATCGCTGGAGTTGTGACCGGCGGCTCGGGTTTCTTTTCCTCCAGCAATGCCGTACGTGGCTTGATCAACTGATCGATGGTTCCTTTCGCAATCAGGTAAGGGCGGCCTTCGAACTTCTTCTCACTCGCCAGCTTATCCTCAAGCTGTTTCAGCTTGGTCTGAAACTCCTGATCCAGCTTGGTCTTATCTTCCGGTTTCTCGTCCTTGCCAGGCTTGCGTTCCTTCTCGATTGCGGCGCTTACCTCAACGGTCACGGGATAGTTTTCCCCACTGGCTTTGCCGATCTTCAACACATAGTCGAAGTGATCAGCGGCCGAGTACTTGAGAACCGCCGGTTTATCCAATCCGGTATCCGCCGGCTTGGCCTCCGGAGCCAGCACATCGTTGAAGCTCGCATTCGCGACCAACGTACTGATCGGAGTAGTTTTGCTGGCATCCACTTTTTCCTCCGGCTTGGCCTCGGCGAGAGTCCAGGGAGCTGTCGCATTTTCCCGCGCCAGCTTCCAATGTGTCTCGGGAGTGGTTCCTTCGAGAGTCACTGAAACCGGATTCTCGATCTTGATGAAATCGTGATTCAGCCAGCTCTCCGGCTTGGTGTTGATTTCATCAAGTGCATCGCTCACGAGCGAAACATCACCACCGTCGAGCGGCATGACATAGCGGCCGGCAGGGACGCCTTCCGAGTTACCAAATCCCGCATCCACTCCCTTCTTCAGGTATTTCTTTCCGATGAGAAGTGAGGCGAGCTTCTTCCCGTCCTTGTCTTCAAAGACCATCGCCGTACCAGCCTTGTCTCCCTTGCCTGGCTCCACGAGGTTGAGGCGCGCCATCTGTGATGGCCCGACTTTTACGTCCTGCACGGTCTTCAAATCCCAAAGTTTACGCAGCAGATCACTGACTTGCGTAAACGCCGCCGGATAACCGGCCCGTTCTTCCACCGTCCAATCATTGCCTTTCTTAACTAGATGGACTTCTCCGTCCGCCGTCTTGATGGAGAAACGAGCCACATCGTTCAGCGGCAGATCAAATACCTTGCGGCCAGCACCGCCCCCAGCGCTACTCCAGGAAGACTGTCCACCTTGGAACAAGTACCAGCCCGCGCCTCCGATCAGGATGCCGAGGACGAGCAGAATCGCGAATTGTTTGCCTTTCATGTCTATGCGAAAAAGTTATCGGGCTGCTTGTTTTCTCTTTCGGTTGAGGGCGAGGACGATCCCGGTAAATGCGACCAGAAGAGGCATCCCCGCGATGTTCAGCCATTTCACACGGGTTTCGAGCGAATCGATATCCGTGCGCAGTTTCTTACGCTCCTGCTTGAGCTGCTGTTTTACGTCCGCCTCCTTGTGCTTGAAGTTCGCGATCTCCTGCTGCTGTTCGGGCGACAGGATAAAGCGTTGGCCGGCCTGCTCTCCCTTCGCGCGCTGTAGTTCGTTCAGCTTATTCTGGGCATCCGCGAGGCTGGCCTCGAGATCCTTGATCTTACTCTTGCTGTTCGCTTCGGCACGCGCCTGCATCTCCTTCACCACTGTGAAGGGACGCTCACGGGAAGCGCGGCTGCGCACGGAGATGAGATTGCTATCTCCTGTCATCTGTTCGATAGCACCCTGCGCAAAGGCCAGGTTTGCATTCCTCTGCATAACGATGCGCTGGCCAGTGAGAGGATTTGTCACAACTTGTACCGCAGCCCGGTCCTGGAGGAAGTCGGAGTCGCCGATTAGGATCACCGTATTTTCCTGCGCAGACTCCTTCAGTGAAGTCTCGGCTGGCGTATCCTTCTTCTCCTCCGGTTTCTTATTATCGGACTTCTTTTCATCAGCCTTTGGTTTTCCGTCTGAAAAGGCTGTCTTGAATTTTCCAGTAAGCCGAAGAGCCAGCGCATACTCGGTTCCGGATGCTGCGAAGTCCTTCGAAATTTGTTCCGCATCCGTCTGCGCGGACATCGGATCCACCAATTCCGAGTTTTTCGACGATTTAATCAGGACTGATTCCTTCAGGCCTTCGACAGGTGTACCTGAAAAGGTGCCGGCGAAGGCGAGAAGGAGATTGTCGATATCAGCCGTCAGAATGTCATCTTTGTTCATCGCCTGCTGAGTGAACGTCAGCACCGGCGGGGGATTCCCGTTCACTGCATAATTCTTGTCCACCAGAACCTTGGTCGAATCGAAGTTGACGCCCCAGGCCTTGAGCAGTTTGTCGAGGTTGGAACTGCTCGATGAACCCATCATTGGATTTGACTGCCGGTCCAACACCGCAAGGGAGTCGAGAAAGGCAACGAGCTTGCCACCACGCAACACGAATTGGTCGATGGCAAACAGCGCCGTTTCCGAAATCCCTTTGGGATGGATGAGGACAAGCACTTTCACATCATCGGGAATACTGTCCGCCGTCATCTCCACCTGCTTCACGGTGAAGTCCCGTTTCAGCTCACTGTAAAAGGCCCACGGCGGTTCGCCGCGCCGGCCCATCTGCATCATCATCGGGTTCATCTGTTGTCCCGCGACGGGCAGCGGACTCATCACGCCCACCACCGGCTTCTCCGGCTCCATCACGCGCGAGATTGCCCGGGAGAGATCGTATTCGAGCAGACGTTCTTTTTCCGGGGAGAGGAAGGGCAGCACTTCCTTTTCGTCGAGCATCGTGACGCTCAGACCAAGATAGATCCGCTCTCCATCCGGCAACATCTGTCCCTCGATCCCATCAAGCTTGGCCGAATCTTCCGCATCGGAATCCGGTGCCGGATCGAGCTTTTGGATTTCGACGAAGCCCTTCGAGCGATGGCGGTATTCGTTGAGGAGATCCTCAACCCGCTCTGCGTAATTCTTCAGGACGACCGGCATCCGGGATTCACCGCGCGAACAGTAAAAGCGGATCTGCACCGGTGTATCGAGCTTGGCCAGGATGTTTCGCGTGCCTTGTGAAAGCGTGTAAGCATGCTCGGAAGTCAGATCGAGGCGCTGTTTACCGCGCGCCGCGATGATATTGAAGGCGACCAGGATGACGAGCATTGCCACGACACCGAGGGTCGAAAAGAGATAAGTTTCGAGTCCTTTCTTCATCTGAACAGGGAAGGGAAAAGGGTGGAGAACAGGTTATCCCGCGCGATGCGCGCGGATGATCACTCCGGTCGTGAACAGGGTGAAGACCATGACCGAGAGGAAATAGACGATGTCACGCGAATCGAGCACACCCTTCTGGATGCTTTCGAAATGCGTCATCACGCTGAAGCTGGCAATTCCGTCCACAAGCCAGGGCGACGCCCAGCTTACCAGCAGATCGGTCACTGGCGTGAACCCGGCGAGGATCAGGAAAAGCGAGAGCACCACGGAAACGATAAAGCTCACGACTTGATTGCGTGTAATCGCCGAAGTCATGGCTGTAATCGCGAGGTACGCCCCCGCCATGAGCAAACTGCCGACATAACTGGCGAAAATGACGCCATTGTCCGGACTGCCCAGATAATTGACGGTCACCACCACGGGAAACGTCAAGACCAGCGCAATCGCGATGACCGCCCAGGAAGCAAGGAACTTCCCGATGATGGCGTCCCACGGCGAGATGGGCATGGTCAGTAGCAGCTCGATGGTGCCGAGACGGCGCTCCTCCGACCACATCCGCATGCCGACCGCCGGCACAAGGAAGAGATAGAGCCAGGGATGCCAAGCGAAAAACGGCTGTAGATTCGCCTGCCCGCGTCCGAAGAAGTCCGCCACCATAAAGGTGAAGAATCCCGAGAGGAGCAGAAAGATAACGATGAAGACGAAGGCAACCGGGGATGAAAAGTACCCCTTCAGTTCGCGCTTCGCGATGGTGAGAACGTTGCCGGTCATTACGCGTTTTCCTTGGTGGTCGTGGTGTCGGGAAGAGTGATGTTCCGGAAGACGTCATCGAGACGGCCTTCCTCGGTGTGCAGTTCCTGGATCACCCAATGCTCCTTGCGCGCCAGATCACTGACCGCCTGGGCAACTTCGTCGCTGCGATCTTTCCGCTTGGGAAAGGCCCGCACGGTGATGGGCGATTCGCTGACGACGAGCGATTTCTCCACGCCCGAAAGATTCTTGATCTTCGCGGCCACCGCCGAGGCATTGCCGCTTCCGAGGCGAAGGGTGATCACGCCAGCCGAGTCTGACCGCTGTTTGAGTTCCGCCGGCGTGCCATTGGCGACGATCCGGCCGCGGTCAATGATGATGGCCCGCGAACACACCGCCTCCACTTCCTCGAGGATATGGGTGGAGAAAATGATCGCCTTCTTTTCTCCCATCTTGCGGATAAGGGAGCGCACCTCGTGCTTCTGGTTGGGATCAAGGCCATCCGTCGGCTCGTCCAGGATCAGCACTTCAGGGTCGTGGATGATCGATTGCGCGAAACACGTGCGATGCCGGTAGCCTTTCGAGAGGGTTTCCACGCTCTGATGCCGCACCGGCTCGAGGAAGCACATTTCGACGACCCGATTGACCGCCTTCTTCTTCGCGTCCCCGCGCAACCCGCGGAGTTCCGCGGTAAAGCCCAGAAATCCCTGCACGGTCATATCCGCGTAAGAAGGCGCATTCTCCGGCAGGTACCCGATGAGACGCTTCGCTGGAATCGGATTGTCCACCATATTGAAGCCGCCAACCGTGATTTCCCCCTCTGAGGGCGGGATGAATCCGGTGATCATGCGCATTGTGGTGGATTTTCCGGCACCATTCGGCCCGAGAAATCCGAGGACTTCGCCTCGTTCGATGGTGAACGAAATGCCGTTCACGGCCACCTTCGGGCCGAAATTCTTTTTCAGATTTCGGACTTTGATCATGGGGGCACTTCATAAAGGCGTCCTTCCGCGAAGATCAAGTCCTAGAATGAAAGGAAATTGTGGCAAAAATCTGCCACCCCCTGCCACGGGTGTTTTTTCGAAGCAGGTCCTCACCCGTTTCCGGCTGGCCGCCGGCAAATTTCACCCCGCGTCTTCCCACCTCCAGTTGATGATCTCCTCGCGATCCGTCCCGTGCTCGTACGCATAGTTCCGGCAATCGTCCTGCTGGTCCTGATATCGAGCTTTGGCGTGGGCGCCGATCGTACGCAACTTTGGCACTCGCTCGATTGCGTCCATCGCCAGGCTGAACCGGTCCGTCTCGTTGCAAATGGCCAGTTCCATCGGTGTGTTGATGTTCCCTTTTTCCTTGTACCCGCGGACGTGGATATTGTGGTGATTCGTACGCCGATAGGTCAGGCGATGAATCAGCCACGGATAGCCGTGAAAATTGAAGATCACCGGTTTGTCAGCGGTGAAAATGCCGTCGAATTCGCGGTCAGACAACCCGTGAGGGTGTTCGGTGTCCGGCTCTAACCGGAAGAGGTCCACGACATTGACGAATCGGATCGCCAGATCAGGAAAATCCTTGCGCAAAAGACGCGTCGCCGCGAGCGCCTCCTGTGTTGCGATATCCCCGCAGCCGACAAAGACCACGTCGGGTTCGCGGCCATCGTCCGTGCTCGCCCAAGCCCAAATCCCCACGCCTCGGGCACAATGTTTGTTTGCGGCTTCGATGCTGAGATACTGAAGGTGCAGTTGTTTGTCGGACACGATGACATTGACATAGTCGACACTGCGCAGGCAGTGATCGGCCACGGAGAGCAGACAGTTGGCATCCGGCGGCAGATAGATGCGCGTCACCGCGCCCCGTTTGTTGGCCACCACGTCGATAAATCCTGGATCCTGGTGGGTAAATCCGTTGTGATCCTGTCGCCAGACCGTGGAGGTGATGAGTAGATTGAGCGATGAAATCGGCGCGCGCCAGGGGAGCTCACGGCTCACTTCCAGCCATTTGCAGTGCTGGTTTACCATGGAGTCGATGACATGGACGAAGGCTTCGTACGAAGCAAGCAAGCCATGCCGGCCGGAAAGGAGATATCCTTCCAGCCAGCCTTCAAGCGTGTGCTCGCTCAGCATTTCCATCACCCGGCCTTCCGGACCGAGAAAACCGCCATCCTGATCTTCGGCAAAGAATTCCCCCATCCAGGTTTTCGGCGAGGCCTCGAAGACGGCATCCAATTTATTCGAGGCCGTTTCGTCCGGACCAAAAACGCGAAATGTTTCGGGATTCAACCGCAGCGTATCCCGAAGGAATTCGCCCAACGGGCCGGTGTTCCCCTTTTGGACGCTTCCCGGCTTTTCCACTGCCACTGCGTAAGCGGCCGTGCAGGGAAGATGCAGAGGCTTTCGTACGAGCCCGCCGTTGGCGATCGGATTTGCACTCATCCGCCACGAGCCTTCCGGAGCCAGCTTGCGCAGCTCTTCACGCAAGCGTCCGTTCTCGTCGAAAAGCTCCTCCGGCTGGTAACTCCGCAACCATTTTTCGAGCAGACGGAGATCCTCGGGATGCTTTTCCACATCCTTGATCGGGACCTGATGCGCCCGCCAGGAACCTTCTGCCTTGTGGCCATCAATCTCCGCCGGGCACGTCCAGCCTTTGGGCGATCGCAGGACAATCATCGGCCACATCGGACGCGCGGTTGCTCCCTGCTCTCTCGCCTGCCTTTGGATCTGGCGGATCTCCGTGACGCATTCTTCGAGCGTGGCCGCCATCGCCTGGTGCATGGACTCCGGTTCCGAACCCTCCACGAAATACGGTTTATATCCATAGCCCATGAAAAGTTGTTCCAGCTCAAGATGACTGATCCGGGCCAACACAGTGGGATTATTGATCTTATAGCCGTTGAGGTGCAGCACGGGAAGCACCGCACCGTCCCGCTTCGGATTGAGAAACTTGTTTGAATGCCATGAGGTCGCCAACGGGCCAGTCTCAGCTTCTCCATCTCCGACCACTGCCACTGTGATCAGTTCGGGATGATCGAAAGCGATTCCGTACGCGTGCGACAGGCTATATCCAAGCTCTCCACCTTCATGGAGCGAACCCGGCAACTCCGGAGTACAATGACTGCCAATGCCACCCGGGAAGGAGAAGGAGCGGAACAAACGTCTTATCCCATCCGCGTCGAGGCTCTTGTCTGGATAGACTTCGCTATAAGTACCCTCCAGATAAGCGTTTGATATCAGCGCCGGCGCACCATGCCCGGGACCTGCAACATATAACATGTTCAGACCGTATTTTTTGATCACCCGGTTTAAGTGAACATAAATCAGGCTCAACCCGGGATCCGAGCCCCAGTGTCCCAACAGCCGCTTTTTTGTGTGCTGAAGTAAGAGCGGTTCGCGCAAAAGCGGATTCTCGCGGAGATAGATCATCCCGAGACTGAGATAGAGCGTGGCACGCCAGTAAGCGTCCACGTCTTCGACCTCCTTTTCACTGAGGACGTTTTTCTGAATCGTGGCTCGGGCAGGACCGAAAGCCGTAATCTGGTCGTCAGCAGGCAGAGTTTTCATGAGTTTTTTGCGGGTCAGCAATGGAAAGCAGGCAGTGCGATTCGCGCCGTGTGGCGCGCGATCACCAGCTCTTCGTTCGTCTTCATCACCCGGACGGTGACGGAACTCGAAGGAGGGGAAATGATCGCCTCGTTTCGCTCGTTCAAAGTTGGATCGATCTGCAGCCCGAGGTGGCGAAGCCCTTCACAAATGGAAGCCCGGGGCCAGAAAGCGTTTTCCCCGATTCCACCCGTGAAAATCAGCGTCTCGGCACCATCCAGCACCGCGACCAGAGCGCCCAACGCCTTCTTCGCCTGGTAACAAAACAGATCCACCGCTTCCCCGGCCCGTGAATCGGTCGTCCGCGCCTCTAGTAAGTCACGCAGATCAGAACTACGCTCGGAGACTCCCTTGAGGCCACATTGCTGAAAGACAAATTCTCCGAGCTGATCCGGCGGCACTTTTCCCTCCCGGAGCAGATAAGCCAGGATGCCTGGATCCAGATCACCGGACCGCGAACTCATCACCAAACCGCCGGCCGGTGTAAATCCCATGGTGGTCTCGACACTCTTTCCCTCCCGCAAAGCCGTCATGCTCGCCCCATTGCCCAGGTGAGCGATAATGACTTTGCCGGAGGCAACCTCCGGGCCGGCGAGCCGCCTGAGCTCTGAGACGATATACTCGTATGACAGGCCGTGGAATCCGTAGCGCATCAATCCATGGGAAGCCGCCAGCGATCGAGGCAGCGGAAGCAGCCGCGCCACTACGGGAAGGTCTCGATGAAAAGACGTGTCAAAACATGCGACCTGCGGAAGGTCGGCGCCGAGTTTCTGGGTGGCCTCGAGCGCCCGCAACGCCGCCGGCAAATGAGGCGGATCCAGCGAACGCAATTTCCGCAATTCCTCTAGCAAAGCGGGAGTTACACGTTCCGGCCCGAGATGATGAGGCCCGCCCTGAACGATCCGGTGACCAATTGCTGCCACTCCTTCCACGCCGAAAGAAGGCAGCCGATCTAAAAGAAGATTCAGCGCGGTTTCGTGATCCGGCAAGTCCACCGATTCATCCGCAAAACTTTGCCCTTTTCCATCCACTACTTCGAAATGCCCCTCTTTCGATCCGATGCGTTCGAGCTTTCCGCGAAAGACCAACTCCTCACGTTTCCGCTCCATTCCGTAGACGGAGAACTTGAGGCTGGATGAGCCGCTGTTGAGCGTCAAAACGCGGTAATGCTTGCTCATTGATTTGGATTGGGAGCTTGCCGCGCAAACCCGTTTCGGAACTTCACGCGTCAAAAAAAAGCGCACCGGGCGATTTCGTTCACCCGGTCTTATACCTCGAACTTATCGACGCTGATTGCAGCATTCGCTCCGTTTCTTGGCAAATGCTTATCGTTTCCACGTGATCTCTCGCTCCTTGCGGTACAAGGAGTTAACCTGAACGTTACATAGATAGAATAGCAAACTCTCGCAGAACTCCTCGAACGAGTACGTGGAAATCCGATGTTCAAGATTGCCATATCCGGCGTCTTTTCACACCGGTATGGCGCCGGGTGGTAGGGACGGCTATCCTCAGCTGTCCGACCAACGCAGGATGCATTTAGGCGCGGACAAGTACGAAACCCACGCTCGGCGCGCTTGGGATGCAGAATGAACGCGACCAATAGTTGGGCTCACGCTGGCAGCAACGCAGGCCCGTGAGCGTTACTTGATTAGGCGCGTCCGCCGGGTAAAAAGCGCGCCGTGTGCGAGGTTTTCGATTTATCCACGTCCAAATCCATCCACCCTGCTCGGACGGCTGAGGACAGCCGTCCCTACCCGAGTCGCGCGCCAAATCCACTTCCCAGTTAACTCTTTTTCTCCCCAGTCGGCGGCGCCGTGGGATGCGGCAAACCAGTATCATCCTTTTCCACGGTTGGCACGTTTTCGAGCGGCATCGTGGGATCGATCTTCTCGTGCTTCGACGGAGCCGGAGGCAATGGTGGCGCGGTCGGACGGGCCTTCTGCCGCTGTTTCCAGGATGCGGTACGCGCATCTTCCTGCGAGCCCTTGACCAGTTTGAGCACACACATGGAGCGCCCGATCAATTCCAATTCATCGCCGGAGGCATGCACACTGGTCCGCTCGAGAAATCCATCCTCCGTCTGCGTATCGAGCAGGAGTTCCCAGTGTACTTCCTTCTTTCCGGCGAGGACGAAGGTGATCGTCTCGTGGAACGCGTTGAACAGAACGAGAAATGTGTCGTCCTTGAGCGGTTCGCCGTGCTCGTCGCGCACGTCCATCGTATCGCCGCTCAGCATCATGCCCATGCATAGGGCATAACCGGAGCTCCAGTTTTCATCGGTCATCTCCGTGCCGTCGATATCCAGCCACATGATATCCTTAACCCCTGCTCCACGGATGCGGCGGCCGAGGAAAAACTTGGGCCGCCGGAAAACGGAATGCTCGCGCCGCAGGCTGATCAGGCGGGAAGTGAAGCCGATCAGTTGCTTCTGCCAGTCAGTATGTTCCCAGCTAAACCAGGAGATCTCGTTGTCCTGACAATAGGCATTGTTATTCCCGCTCTGCGTTCGTGCAAATTCATCTCCGCCGACCAGCATGGGGACACCCTGCGAGAGGAAGAGCGTCGCCATGAAATTGCGCAACTGGCGACGGCGCAGCTTGTTGATTTCAGCATCCTCACTCGGGCCTTCCGCACCGCAATTCCACGACCGGTTGTCGTTGTGCCCATCCTGGTTGTTCTCGCCGTTGGCTTCGTTGTGTTTCTCATTATACGAGACCAGGTCATTCAGCGTAAAACCGTCATGCGCGGTAATGAAATTGATGCTCGCGGTCGGCCGTTTCCCGCTCCACTCGTACAGATCCGAACTGCCGGTCAGCCGGTAGGCGAACTCGCCAATCGTTCCCTGATCGCCCTTCCAGTAGGCACGGACGCAATCCCGGTATTTGCCATTCCACTCTGCCCACAGCACCGGGAAATTCCCCACCTGATAACCACCCTCACCTACATCCCAAGGTTCGGCGATCAGCTTCACCTGCGAAATAATCGGGTCCTGGTGGATGCAGTCGAAGAACGCCGAAAGCCGGCTCACTTCGTGGAGTTCACGGGCCAGCGTCGCGGCGAGGTCGAAACGGAAACCATCCACATGCATTTCGGTGACCCAGTAACGCAGGCTGTCCATGAGTAACTGCAACACTCTCGGATGGACCATGTTCAGTGTATTTCCCGTCCCCGTGTAATCCATGTAATACCGCTTTTGATCCGGCACGAGCCGGTAGTAAGCAGCATTGTCGACACCACGAAAACAAAGGGTAGGTCCCAGATGATTCCCCTCGCCGGTATGGTTGTAGACGACGTCCAGGATCACCTCGATGCCCGCGGCATGCAGGCGCTTTACCATCTCTTTGAATTCCGTCACCTGTTCACCCGCAATGCCGCTCGAAGCGTAAGCCGAGTGCGGGGCGAAGAAGCCGAAGGAATTGTATCCCCAGTAGTTCGACAACCCTTTGTCCTGCAGGAATTGGTCGTTCGCGAAATGATGCACCGGCATCAGTTCCACCGCGGTAATTCCGAGTTTTTTGAAATACTCGATGGCAAACTCGCTGCCCAGCGCCGCGTAGCTGCCCCGAATCTCTTCCGGGATCTGCGGGCAGAGCTTGGAAAAGCCTTTGACGTGAACCTCATAGATCACCGATTCGGCAAGCGGTGTCCCGGGCCGGCGATCTCCACTCCAATCGAAAGTATCGCTAACAACCACACTCTTTGGGATACCCCAGGCATCGTCCCGATAATCTCGAGTCAGATCGGCGTTCTTTCCACCATCGGGGGCGTATCCCGACATCTCATCGCTCCAGTTAATCAACCCCGCAATGGCCTTGGCGTACGGATCCACCAGCAACTTTGAATCATTGAAGCGATGCCCTTCCGTCGGTTCGTACGGACCGTAAACTCGATACCCGTACAGCTGTCCCTCCTGCACTTCCGGCAACATGCAGTGCCAGACCTGGTCGGTATGTTCTGTCATGCGCACACGGAGCGTTTCCGCCGGGGCGTCGATGTGATCGAAAAGGCAGAGATCAACGCCGGTAGCGTTTTCTGCGAAGAGCGCGAAGTTTACGCCTTCCGGGGTGACCGTGGCGCCGAGTGGGTAGGACTTACCTTGCCAGACTTTCAGGGCTGTCATGCGAAAGAGTTTTCGAGAACGCACAACGGCCCGGCCTTATAAACAAGATCGAACTTTTGTTTCTGGCCGGAATCGGGCCAAAACCGGCGTAATTCTCCCCGGCTTCCGGACCGCGTCAGGCGTCGATTTGGTCGAGATCGACCAGGATCTCACGAGGCTTTGCCCCTTCGCCTGCTCCCACGTAGCCACGCGATTCAAGAATATCGAGAATTCGCGCCGCCCGGGTGTACCCGAGGCGTAACCGACGCTGGAAGAGCGAAGTCGACGCCTTCTTCTCCTGGCGCATCACTTCGAGGCATTTTTCGACGAGTTCCTCGTCTTCGTCGCTCACCTCCTCCTCATCGTCATCACCGTTATCCAGCTTCTGCTGGATCGAAGATTCGAACGCCGGTTCACCTTGTGAGGAGGCGAACTGCACCACGCGATGAATTTCTTCGTCCGTAACCAGCACGCCTTGCGAGCGGATCAGTTTCGAAGTGCCCGGCGGACGATAGAGCATGTCGCCTTTGCCGAGCAGTTTCTCGGCGCCGTTTTCATCGAGGATGACTCGGGAATCGAGCGCTGATGCGACCTGGAATGCCACCCGGCAGGGCACGTTGGCCTTGATCACACCGGTGATGACGTCGGCGCGCGGCGTCTGCGTGGCAATGATCATATGGATCCCGGCGGCTCGCGCCTTCTGCGTAATCCGCGCAATCGCACCTTCCACATCGGCAGGGGCGGTCTGCATCAGGTCTGCCAACTCGTCCACGATGATGACGATATACGGCATCCGATCAGGGATGATGAGATCATCCTCACGCGAATTGCGTACCTTCGTCATGTTGGTGATCCGCTCCTCCGAGGTGAGGGTTTCGGGATCCACCTCGGCACTTGGAACAGGCTCCGCCACACCCTCCGCATTGTTCTCGACACCCTCAGCTGAGACGGTTTCCCCTGCGGCTTCCTCAGGTTTGGCCGAGTTGGCTTCCGCCAGCTTGAAGAGGTCACCCTGGGCTTTTTCCAGATCGAGTTCCTTCTGGGTCTTCTTCTTCGGACGCGCGTTGAAGGTCGCGATATTCCGCACCCCGGTCTTGGCAAAGATGGTGTACCGCTTTTCCATCTCATCGATCGCCCAGCGCATGGCCAGCAGCACCTTCTTCGGATCGGTCACCACGGGTACGACCAGATGGGGCAGCGTGTTGTAGATCTGCATTTCCACCACCTTCGGATCGATCATGATGAACCGGAGATCCTCAGGCGTGAAACGATAGAGAATACTGGCGATGATCGCGTTGATGCAGACGCTCTTGCCCGAACCCGTCGTTCCGGCGACCAAGCCGTGCGGCATGTCGGCCAGATCGCCAATGATCGTCTTCCCATAGACATCCTTGCCCAGCGCAATGGGAATCCGGGCCTTGGAGTTCTGGAAATCGTCACTCTCAAAGAGCTCGCGCAAGGCGACCTTCTGTTTCTTTGAGTTCGCGATCTCGATGCCGACCGTGTCCTTGCCCGGAATAGGCGCAAGGATATTGATCCGCTCCGCCCGCGTCGCACGGGCGATGTCGCGCTCCAGGCTCAGGATGCGATCCACGCGAACGCCCTTTGCCGGATACACTTCGTACCGGGTAATCGTCGGGCCACGCGTAATATCACCCGGAGCCACACTGATCCCAAACTGCGCCAGGGTATCGATCACCGTCATCTGCACGGAGCGCAGCTCCTCGGGATCCGCCGCCTCCCGATTCTCCATATCGATCGGCTCGAGCAGATCCATGGAAGGCAACTCGTAGTTTTCACACGAGACAGCAGTAAGTGGCGCAAGCTTGTCTTTCTTTTCCTTCTTCGGCCGGGCCGGCGGAGGCGCGGTTGCATCGAAAATCTTCGGTTCCGGACGCGCCGGCTCTTCGGGCTGCGGAGGCGCTTCGGGATCTGGGAGCGAAAGCTGTTCCGGCGGACGCGAGGGCCCCGGCAACGGTTCAGGCCGCGCCGAAGAAACCTTCCGGGCCGCCGCTTTGCGAAGCTCCTTGGCCTCTTTCTCCGCCCTCGCCTCCTCTTCTGCCTGCCGATCCGCCCGTTCCTTTTGCCAATCCTTGATTCGTCCCAACCATTGATTTGGAAGTCCCATCGTGTGACGGAGCATCTCGACTGGATGAATTCCCGTCATCACGATCACGCAGATCACATAGAGGAACGCAAAAACGATGATCGAACCAACCGTTCCCAAAACATAGTGGGCAAGAAGGCCGCCCGCAGACTTGCCAATCCAGCCGCCCTCACCCGAGACATACAGCCTGCGCGCATCGAGCACCGAGATCTTTAGCAGCTCAAGCAAACAAGCCCCTGAAAAAATGAATCCCGCACACCAGGCCAAGCGTGGAAGAAGGCGTACGGAAGGGACAACCAGCTTCACACAACCGCAAGCAAGCACCACGGAGGCAAAGAGATACGCCGCCGCCCCAAGCATCTTGTAAAGCGACCAGGCCACAATGGCGCCCAGCGGCCCGATGAAGTTCCGGGAATAGTGTCCGGAGTGGGAAATCAACGCTCCAGGGAGCTTCGCCGGCACCTGATACGGAGAGTACGAAATGAGGGCGAGCAACAAGAGCGTACCGACCCCAAGCAGCAGAAGGCCGGTGACTTCGTGGAAGGATTTGCTCTTTGCGCGTGGCATGAATGCGGCTGCATACTAGCGCGTACCGTGCCTCTTTCAATGGTCCTTTAGCGGAAAGCGTTCAAGCGAACATTTCTGGTAAAGTCGCTCACCACCGGTTAAAATCTTTGTCCGCTTCATACGCCGAGGGAGGAGTCCAGTGTTTTCTTACTCTGCAAAAGGCCCGCTAAGCGCCAGTTCCAGGACGGGTTCGCCAGATTTACTCAAGTTCCTGCGTGACCAAAATGGTTTGTCCATCCAGCGCCGTTCCACTCCGTAGAACCGCGAACGCAATTCGAGATAACCGGAAAAGTTTGTCGCAACGCCTTCGAGATATCCCGCCATCAAACCGCCAGATCCCCGCAAAACATTCTCGGCAACGCGTGCCGCATGGGCTCCCGACGTCAGAGCATGCCCGATTCCCATGGAGGAGAGCGGATCAAAGGCTGCAACGGCATCGCCGGTCGCAAGCCAATGATCTCCGCCAGCCCGGTCGAGACAACGCGAGGATGCGGAACGAACGACTAATGGACCGAGGAGACGCTGACCAACCACACGGTCCCGGGTGTGAACCGTTTTCATGAGAAGCTCAGACCACTCCTGGGCCTCGTGCGCACGAGTCGCACGAATCAAATCCGAATCACTCATGAAAGCCACGGCCACACGCCCATCGGGAAGCGGCGCGGAATACCACCAACCTTCCGGCACCGATTCAATCACGGCAAAGTTCTCCACCTCCAAGGACGGGGCAGAATAAAAGCCCACTATTCCGCATAGCCCGTCGAAGGCGCGTGAATTAGCACCCAGCTCACGCGCCACCCGGGATTGCCTTCCAGTGGCATCGATCAAAAAGTCCGCTTCGATTTCCACAGCGGCTCCCTCCGATAGCCCCTCGACTTTCCAGAACGTATCCCGACCTTTGGAGATCGTCCGGAAGGTCGCGCCGGCAATCAAATCCCCTCCAGCTTCGACGACTGCATTCACCAGCATCCGATCGAATTTCGCACGGTCGAGATGCCATCCAAAGCCCTGGCCACCAAAGAAAAACTCCTGATGAAGAATTTCCGGCGAACCCCAGGCCGCAGCCGTGGAATGAGCCTGGAGATGCCCGTCCGCCAGAAAGGACGGCCAGACGCCCAGCCAAGCCAGTATGCCGTAAGCGCCCGGTCCGATTGTTTCACCGATCGACGGTTCACCAGCCCGGCGGCCGTCGATCACGGCCACACGCAAATCGCTGTATTTTCTAAGTGTCAGGGCTGCCGCGCAGCCGGCGGGGCCTCCGCCGACGACCACGACATCCGTCTTCATTCGCGAGAAGACCGCATCCGGCTGAGATTCGGCACCCGCACGCGTTTGGGCGCCTGCGTCGGGGAAGCAGGTGTCATCGCCTGCGCACCCACAGCGGCAGCCGGTGTCGGCGCCGGCAAAGCATCGCTCTTCAAGAACCACATCGGGATAAAGGTGCTGTCGGTGTTGTTCACGAAATTGCCGACCGAACCCACCGCAACCGAGGAGGCTACGAAGGCTCCATGATTACGTTCCACTTCTTCGAAGTAGGGATACTTCGTACGGCTCTGCGCAACATTACGATTGTGGACAAACCCCAAGTAGGACCACGCCAGGATCATCTCCGAAAATGAATTGATGCCGCGTGGATACGATACCTGGAAGCCGGATGGTACTCCAGCCTGAGCCTGCAGCGCCTGGTCCGTGATTCCGCTGAGCACAAACATCGGGCTCTGCGGCGGCCACCAATAGGCATAGTAAGTGGGCGGCGTCGGGATACCGTCACCTTTATTGACCGCATCGTTCGTGAAGTTCACGAACTGGACGGTGCACTGGAAGAAATCCGCCTGCCATGGAATCGCCATCCGTTTGGTGAGATCCCCAGGCTCACATCCGCCGCCTTCGCACTCATCGCGGCCTGGATTCAACCCAGTTTTGCGATAATCGGCGACCTGATGCCGGATCTGGAATGGCCGGCCGTAAATCTTCGGATTTCGCGTACTCCAGGTGACCTCGATTCCCGGACACATCGGCGAACCAACACAGTTACCGATGCTGCCCCGGTCCAAAGGATGAACCAGCGGCGGCGTTTGCGCATTGGCTTCAAACTTTCCCGCCGCCCATTGGCCCATCAGGAAATATTGGGTCAAAGTAAGCGTGAGAAACTTATCGATGATCTCGTTGCTCACCGAGTTACTTCCGGAATTCAGCGGCATCGAAGGCACGTTTGCCGACTTGTCGAACAATTGATTGTCCGTCCCACCCGCACCGTTGGCCGCGGGAACTCGGAAATAACTGAAATATTCCTTCCGTTCGGCAAGCAGGGCCGGAGAGGCGTCGCGAACGTCGAAGCGCGGCGATGCAAACGCCGTCATCGACTGGACATTCGCGACCCACTGGTAATCGGCAAAACGCGCCATCAAAGGACCAATATCCCGGTTAAAATCCGCCTTATACTCGGGATTCCAGCCGTGCGTTTCCTTCCATCGCTTCTCGTCAAACATCTCCGGGCAAAGCGTATGATAACGAACCGCCACGTCAAAAGCGATGTCATCGAGCGTCACGATGTTGACGAGTTCGGGCGCAAACTTCGGCGATCCGACGATCAGCCAGGCAGTGAGTTCGAGAGTTGTTTGATCGGCAAGCGTCACCCGGCACGTGACCGGTCCATCGGAAATATCGTCATGCCAGGTATCCGCCCCGGCAAAGCTGGTGATTGAGGTGTTGCCTCCCGCACGGCCGAACGCACCCAGCGCGATCAAAAAGCCGTGCTTGTCCGTGCGAATCTCTCCCAACGTATCAATCGGGAAGCCCTGTTTAACCGGACCAGGAAAGTGTCCAAAAGGATAGTCATGCGGAATGGTTTGCCGGGAAAACTCCGCATGTTGCCCCGGTCCCGAAATGGTCCGCGGACCTGGATCGATAATCAGATCCACTCGTTTGTCCGTCACCGACGCATTCCGCAACGGGACGTCTTTCTTTTCATAGCTATTATCCGCCCCGAGCATCAGATCGCCCTCCAGTTCCGAAAAGTTATACCAGGCGGCCTTCTTGTTCGCTGGATGCGCCGTCCACTCCATCTTCGTCACATCCTTGCCTAACACGACTTCCCGGCCGGGATCGTCGGGCTTCTTTTCGTCAAAGACGAAAATGCGAAACCGTGCCGCCTGCCGTCGCACCCGCCCGTGAGAATCTTTAAATTTGGAGGTCCGCACCAAGTGACCGTCTTTTGTGAGAGGAGTTCCGTCCGCTTCACATTCAATGGGAAGCCCGCCAATTTCGTCTGGAGCCAGATAGAACTGGTCAACACTGTTTCCAACACGGGCGATGCCAATCGAGGGATGAATTTCGTACCGCATATAGATAAACGCTCAATTCTCTTCCAGGGATTGCGATCGGCATAGGACCGTCGCAAACGGATCAAGAACCGAGAGCGAAGCGCTGTGGCAAGCGTAATTCCCGGTTCCGGCCTTCCATGTCGCCGCTGGGCAACTTATCGATGTCCGGATGCGCTTTTTTCGTTAGGTGCACCTTCTCCATCAGGCACATAGATGACCTCCCCGGACTGCAATCGATAAGCCGTTCCCAACCGCTGTCCGTCGCCACCCGCGCTCTCGCGGCTGACGCGGTATCGGTCCAGTTTCATCCGCGCCCGCTGAATCATTTCCATCGCTGCGGGACTTCCGGACGAATTCTGCGTCTGCGGAGATTTGGCCACGGACGCGCTGAAGTAACTCACCATGGCCAGCAGCAGCGCCACGGCAAAAGCGATCCAGACGTCGAACAAATTGACAAGTCCCGCTCCGGGATCGTCCTCCGCCGATTCATCCCACTTTCGCGTCTTCCTCTTCATGGCAGGGGTTGTGTTCGCTCAGGCGCTCAAAGACATAGTCGAGATCGCTCATGTCGCGGTTATACCAGGTCTTTCTCACCAGATTGATGCTGAATGCGGCGCAGCCGACAAAGACGCCGGCGATCGTCGTGGTAAAGGCCAGCACGAGGTTGCTGGAAAGGGCAGCGAGATCACCGGAGGCGAGACCATTCAAAGCGGGCCCCATGGGAATCAGCGTTCCCATCAAGCCCAGCATGGGAGCGACTCGCGTCACCCAGGCAAATCGAGCCAGGCTTGCCGCCGCATCCAGTTCCAAATCCTCCAGGCACTTATCCGCATGCTCGGCGCCGGGCCATTCGCCCAGATGCACCGCCAGGCGCGCCGGCAATCCGCTATGGCAGGCCCGCAGGCAATAGAGCGCGGAATCCCGATGCGCGGCGCCGTCCTTCACCAGGCCGCGCATCTTCTTCAACGCCTTTCGCACTTCGCCACGCCCGAGCCATTCCCGTAACAGTCCGCCTAACATCAGCAACGTCCATCCCGCCAGCACGATCACCCCGACGACGATCGGAATGAGCAACGCGTTCGAGAAAACGTAAAGGCTTTGCTGGAGAAAAGGCATCATACGGAGCCGGATTTCTTGAGGAAACCCGCGAGCAGCAGAATCCCAAACGCGGCAAGAATCAACCACGACCACAAGGCCATGGATTTCGGCTGGGCCTCGCGCGGCGGATTTACCTTGGTCGCGTGCTCACTGGCTTGATTAACAGATTCCAGTTTCTGTCCGGCGACTTTTTGCTCTCCGGCGGGCGCTGCGGATTTCGCCAGCGATTCCTTCATCGCCGAAGCCAGTTGCGCATCCGCCGCCTTGCCTCCAGCTTTCAATGCCGCGGCCGCATATTCCGCGAGTCGGGTGTTGCCGCCACTCACCAATCCACCTGAGTCTCCGTGCCGTTGCACCGAGTCGGCATAGATCCGGGAAAGCTCCGCGATTTGTTCAGCTGAGGCTTGCCAGTGCCCCTTCCGGGTGGCCTCCAACATCGTCGCGGTAATCTCCTGCAAGGCATGCGGCGAAACACGTTCAAACCAATCGCGCATCCCCAACTGATACCGATCGTGGATATAGATATCATAGATATCGCTCCATGTTTCCTGGGTAATGCTGCCCGATCGGGTGACAGACCAGCCGAAGGTATTCTTTACCAGCTCCGACATATGCCCTGCCCCCGCATAATCATGTTTCTTCATCCCCTCCACCCAGTTCCGGTTGAGCAATTCCGATTGGAGATTGGTCGCGAGGACTTCCTCAAAGTCTCGCATCCGCGCTCCGTTTGGATCCCGCACATCGGCAATCAATGCCGCCGGTGATTGTCCGGTTACTTTCTTCACTGCCATGCTCAGTCCGCCCAGATATTCGTACGAGTGGTGATTGGAAAGTTCGCTCGTCATGTTCGACGCCCAGACCCGCAGGATCGTATCGGTTCCTCGCAACGCCGACTCGTAGAGCCCGTCAACCTTTTCGCCCCAGATATCTCCGGTGTAAACGAAGCTCATGTTATCCATGTAGACGCTGGAGATCTCATCGTCCTTGTCCCAGACACCGGAGCGCGGCACGAGATAGAGGATATTCGTCCCCGACATATTTCCGGGCTTCGTCCCGAAGATTCGCGCCGCAGCTAACTGTCCGGCTTTGACGCTGGAGAAGCCACGCGCCAGCAACCGCTGCCGCACCGCTTCGACACCATCCCGCACCGGATTCGATGTCTCCTGCGCCGACGCCGCAAGGTGCACAGCTTTATCGAGCAAGGTCACGCGCGACGGGAAGTTCTCTTTGTACATTCCGCCCATCGCCATAAAGACATCCACACGCGGACGCTTCAGTTCCTCCGTCGGGATCAACTCGACATCGATCACCAGATTGCTGCGATTCCAGATCGGCCGCACTCCCAGCAAGGCAAAGACCTGCGCCTCCATCACGCCGAAGTCGCGCATCGTATTCATGCCATTCATATCCATGGCGATCTTCTTCGGATGCCGCGTCCGCAACAGGTCCTCCACCAGCTTCTGCCCCACTTCCCAGGCGGCGCGCGTCGGAATTTCTTCAGGATTCAAGGAATAGAGATTCTTGCCCGTTGGCACCGATGCCGGATTTCGGATCGCATCCGGACCGGGACCAGGCTCGATGTAACGCCCATCGAGAGCCCGCAACAAGCCGGTGATTTCCTGTCCCGCTCCACCCAGGCGCGTCTGCATCTCGCCCGCAAAAGCGATGTCTTTCTTCAGTTCCGGCGTTTCGTGAAATCCTTCCGGCCACTGACTCTGCATCGTCGAACCCAGGAAACGAGCCCCCTCGTCGCGGCGTTCCTGCTTATGGAAGGACCGCGGCGGCACTCCATCCCGCGCCGCATCCACGTGATCGAGAAATGTATCGCCGAGAATGGAGACGAGATAAGGCGTGATCTCCGTTTTCGCAGGTCCTTCGCCGAGGATATGCAGACGCAGCGGCGTCTGCGATTCAAAGAGGTTGTGTAAGTGATCGTCGAGACGGGTAATAGCGTCGTCTGTCAGAGCATCATCCGGAGCCGCCGGTTTTCCCTGCCAATCGAGATGCGCTTCTTTGGCCTCGCGGCCGATCTGCTTGCGAAACTCCTCCTTCAACACACCCGCTTCGAGCGTGCGGAACTTATGAATATCCTCGTGCAGGGTCCGGAACTGATCCTGCAAACCGGCACTCTGCGCGGGCGGCGGCATATGATCGACCAGTTCGGAATAGGAACGCCGGCGGGACAAAGTCGCTTCCCCGAGGTTATCCGTGATCCATAGATTGACCACGGGCATGTGTCCGACACAGATGTCGCTCCAGCTATCTTTTGACATGCCTGCTTCCTTCCCGGGGAGCAATTCCAGTGTGCCGTGAGTTCCCCAGTGAACGACGGCATCGGCCTTGAATTGCTCTTCAAGCCACCAATAGAAGGCCAGATAGTTATGTGGCGGTGGGATGTCGCGATTGTGCAGAAGCGTTTCGTCCTGCTTTTCTCCGCGCTCCGGCTGCGGCATGAGAATCACATTTCCGAGATCGATTCGCGGCAGCACGATCTGCGGCTCACCATTGCGAGTCACTACCATGATGCGGCCCGGCGGCGGACCGAACTTATCGACGATCGTCTTCTTGTTTTCCTCGCTGAGTTTCTCGTCAAACCAATGCTGATAAGTGCTCAGCGGCACCAGGATCGGACTGCCCTGATCCACCAGCTTTTCCAGATCACCCTGCGCCCATGGGCCGATATTCCGGCCACTCGTCTTCATTTTTGCGATTAGCTCCGCGGCATTGGCCGGGTTCCGCTCCACGCGATAACCCGCCTCCTTCATTTTCGGCAGAAATCGCATCAGACTTTCCGGGGCATCGAGAAAACCGCCGGTCGGACTTCCTCGCATCAGGTCATCCTGTCCGAGCCCTTTGTTATAGTAAATAATCGCCAGCTTCTTTTCCGAGTTTGCCTTGTTGTGCAAGGAGGCCCAGCGGGCCGCTCGCGCAGCGAAAGCATCGATCCGGTCGGGAATGGGGTCGTGTAGTTTGAATCCTTGCAAATTCGCCTCCAATCCACCTACCACCAGCGGCTCCAGGGTGCCCCATGATTCCTGTAGAGACATGAAGAGACCGATATCCCGCGGAGTTAGTCCACGTGGGTCGCGGCGCCATTCGTCCACCGTCGAGGCCAGCATGGAGATAGGACGCAGATACGGTACATCGAGTTCCTTGAGCAGAGCGTTGCTCTCCCACATCGCCCCATGGCGATCCTCGATCAGCAGCGTGGGTTTGACCGCTCTCAGCAGGGCCGCGACCAACGGCTCGCGATCACCAAAAACGACGACAGGATTCAACCCGTGCTTCTCCAGCGCTCGCACTTCGGCATCCACCACCTTGAGATCGTGTGTGATCCAGAACGATTGCTGGATGATGAGTGCCGCGATCGGCGCTCCTGGTATCCAGCGGTTTCGCGACGCTTTGAACTTCGTATAATCCTCGAACTTATCGAAGGCATCCTCCCGGTCCGGATCGTAGTAACCCGACTCCGGGATCATGATGGGAGGCTCCACATTGGCCGGTTTGCCAGAGTATTTGCCGAGACAATACTGGATCATCCGCCGGATATTGACCGGCCCATTCGGCCGCCAATATTTGATCACCGTTTCGTCGGATTCGAGAAGCCCCTCCTTTTCGAGGTCCATCTGGCTCGACCGCTTGTCCAGCGCCAGGATGTGCTGCTGTCCGTTTTCGGAGTGTGACTTTTTGAGCCTCGCGGCGATGGCGGACGCATCCTCGGCCGCGAGGTTGAGAACAAAGACCATTGGGTAAGGCGCGGCTTCCGCGCCGGGTTTCGGATTCGCAAAATCATGCGAATCGAAAAACACGGCGGAAAGCCCGGCCTCACGGCACGCGGCATCGAGCATCGGCATCGAGCGGTCCCACACGCCAACGAAGGCCCAGGACTGCACATCCTCCGCACGGGAAGGCGGCAGCAGTGTGAGAAAACATGCGAGCGCCCAGCAGGCCGCACGTAAAACCGCAAATGGAGCGTGCCGCGTCATATCAGTTAGAAGGTCAGTCGTGCACCAATCGTTGCACCAAAGCCAGGAGCAGTGACCTCCTGCTGGGCATAGGCTTCACGATAGCGCCGGTTGAAGATGTTATTGAGATCGAGGGTCACGGTGAATTCCCGGGTGCCGTGCTGCCAGACTTTCCAGCCGCCACGCACATTGGTGATCCAATAACCCGGAATATCGAAGTTGTCCCGGAGCGGTTTGTTATTTGTCGTATTCGGAGAACCGAATGCTGGATCCAGGGAAAATCCTGCATCCTGCTCATCCTGCGGAGCATGCCGGGTGAGACGCAGCGCCCACTCTTCCGTCGCTTCCACCCACCAGCGGCCGGACGGCGAATCGTACCGAATGCCAAAGGTCCCGAAGAAAGGCGGGATGAAACGCAGGGCGACATCGTTCTGCGAATCCTGGCCGTAAGTGTAAGTGGCGTTGGCAAAGACGGTCCAGTCGTGGATGGGACGATAGGAGATCGATGTTTCAACACCCGTCACATAGCCGCGTCCGGAGTTCGCATTGTGGGTCGCGGCAAAGGTCCCTTGTCCGGGAATATTGACCGTGCCGGACTCGACCTGCGAAACCACGTCGTAGAGGTGCGTGTAATATCCTGTCACAAATCCGGAAAATTTCTCGTCGTGATACCGCGGGCCGAATTCATAGGTAATGGCTTTTTCCGGGTCGAGGTTCAGGGCCGGCACCGAAGCGATCCGGCTCGAGAAGACCGGCGTACCGGCGCTCAGGAGGTCCGAATAAGTCGGCGCCCGGAACGCGGAGCTGATATTGGCCACGAGGTCGAAGTGCTTCGTCACGTTCAGCACCGAGCCGATGTTCCAGGTAAAGGACTGCCAGTCTTTCTGAACTCGCAATTGCTGCAAGGTGTAACCGGCATTCGGGATCACGTCAGCCGCCACCGGCGTAGAATGGAGCTGCGTGTTTTCAAATCGAACCCCGGCATTGAAGAGCAGGAAGCTCGTTGGCCGATACTCTCCCGTGAGGAAAGCGTCGAAGACGTTGTAAGTTCCGGCGGGGGTCTTGCCGTTGGGAATGCTCGTGCTCGTCTCTCCGGTCAATTCATCCTCCAGGCGCTGATGGAGGGACGAACCGAGATCTTCGGTCCGGTAATCGACGCCATAGATGAAACGGAACTTATCGATGCTCGTCGTATTCTGCAGACCCAGCCCCCAGATGGACTGCTTGGTGTCCGTGGTGATATTCGTAAATGAAGTGCCGGAATCCGTCCGCCGTTCGCGCAATTCGTGATACCGCTGGTAATAGCCGTAAAACTTCAGCTCATCACTCCAGGGACTGAGATTCAGCGCTGTATAATCGAGCTTGAGAATGTCGCGGTGCTCGAGCGGATTGAAGATCCGCGGAACGCCATTGGCATTCAGCTTCGATTGCACATAGCTGTCCACATCGGTCCGCTGATTTCCGATCCAGGAAAACCGCAGGGTCTGATCGGTAAACGGCTGGATGGCGATATTGGCGTAGCCGCCGAGCGCATTGAAGCCAGTGGGAGAGATCGTCCCGCTGCCGCGACCGTCGTAGTTATCCACTTCCTGCCGGGTAAATCCCGCCGCCAGAGCGAAGCGCTCGCTGCTGATGTGCAAATCCGCCTCCTCGGTGTTTTCATCGTCATTCGAGCCGTAGCGGCCATAGAGATCGCCGCCGATCTCGAAGTGGTCGCTAAAGGCCGCTTTCTTCGAGAAGATGTTAATGACACCGCCAACGGCATCGCTGCCGTACTGCACCGAACCGGAGCCACGTACCACTTCCATCCGATCGATCGCGCCCAACGGGAACTGGTTGAAATACCCATTGGGTCCGGCAAAGGAGGACCCGTTATTGATCCGGATCCCGTCCCAGAGATAGAGGACGCGGTTTCCGATCTGTCCGCGCAGAATGGGCGATCCCTGCGCCGCCACGTTCACCGACCAGATTCCCGGCTCTTCCTTGAGAGCCACGTTCGGCGTGCGGGGCTGGCGTTCGTTGATCGTGGAGTTATCGAGCACATCCACCGAGGCGGGGATGTTCAGGATATCTTCATTCGTCCGGAGAGGCGTGTCGGTGACCACCACTGTCGGCAACGTGACGGTGGAAGAGGTCGTGCTCGAAGGCGCGGCATTCGACGGCTGTTCGCCGTGGACTAGTCCGGCGATGGAAGCGGAAAGGATCGCCGTCAACCCGCCCGCGCGGATGGACGTTCTCAAGGTGCGAAACGGAGCGGAATGCACTCGAAATCGGTGTTGGGAGGCTTGGGTAAAGAGGAACATGGATGGAGGTTTTAGGGTTCGGGTGGGTGGGATTCGCATACGCCATGAAAGCGGCACACGAATGCGCGCGGGCCTTAGCAGGGGATGTGCCGTAGTTCCTCGTCCGGCAGTAAATCCACGCTCTTTCCGGAGAAACCCGTGCTTTCCCAGAGGAAAAAAGTGCGAACTGGTCTCCGCTAAAATTCTCGGACCAACCGGTGCTCTACGAAATTCCGCTCACGGAACGGATACACAATATCCCGTACGCGCCCACCGGATGGATAATTCCCATCCACGCATATTTCGTTCGAAAAATTTGTGCGCGGCGTGGAACATATTTCCTTTTGCTGGAATCCGGCAACGCAGTTACGGAAGACAACTGCCGCTGAGTCCAGTTGCGAATGAAGTGCTAAATTAACCCTGACCTCCCAAATTCCCCGCATCATGGAGCTTTCGACCCCGATCATTTTCGAGCCGCTGTTTATGGAACGAGTCTGGGGAGGGCGGCGCCTTGAGTTACTGAACGGAAAACGTCTCCCGCAAGGCACCCGCGTAGGCGAGTCCTGGGAAATCGTCGATCGCGAGGAGGCTCAGAGCGTGGTCCATGACGGCCCACTTCGCGGGGCCACTTTGAATGAACTCTGGACCTGTCACCGTGAAGCCATTTTCGGCTCCGGCTTACCGGCTTCGGACCGCTTTCCCCTCCTCTGCAAGCTGCTCGATGCGCAGGAGAGGCTTTCCGTGCAGGTACATCCGCCCGCTGCGGTGGCCGAAAAGCTCGGCGGCGAACCCAAGACAGAGATGTGGTATGTGATGGACGCGCTCCTCGACAGCGATCTCTACGCGGGGCTGAAACACGGTGTCACTCCTGAGACCTTTCAGGACGCACTCAAGCACGGGCGCGTCGCGGAGCAGATCAATGTCATGCCGGTCAAAAAGGGCGACACGATCTTCATTCCCAGCGGGCGGGTCCACGCCATCGGCGCCGGAAATCTCATCGTCGAAGTCCAGCAAAACTCCGACACGACTTACCGCGTCTTCGATTGGAACCGGATCGGATCGGACGGACGCCCCCGCGACCTGCATATCGAGGAGTCGCTCACCTCGATCAATTTCGATGACATCGAGCCCACGAAATCCGCGCCCTCCGAAGGACAGCCCCTCATCGAGTGCGAGTATTTCCGGGTCGAAAAGTGGCAATTTGAAGGCACCCGTTCATGCGACGCCGGGGATCATTTCGCGATCTTCACGGTGGTCGACGGGCAAATCAAATGTGGCGGGCGCGAATTCTCCGCCGGCGGATTCTTTCTGGTCCCGCCAGTCATCGCCCATGGAGAACTAAAAGCCCAGGGTGAAGCGACTGTCCTGAGGACGACCATTCCATTGGCATAGACATGGGATTCAAATCTCTGGCTTCTTTCTTCAGTAAATCCGAAGAACCGAAGCCCCTGACATTCAAGTCCCGGGTCGAGCTGTTTTGGCTTTGGTACGCTTCGGCGGCAGAGCGTTTCTACAAAGCCATCGAAGCCGGGGAGTGCTCCGCCCTGGCAACGGAAGTCAACGAGAAGATCGACGAGCTTCTCGATGGGTTCGCCTGGGTATTTGGCCCAGGAGAAAACGGGCAGGGCCATTCGTTCACACTGACTGGCGAGGCCAACCGTCATCGCCAGCTTCTTGCCGCGTACTGGAAAGACAGAGCTCCGGTCATTGACGGCTGGACGTTTTACGCTTCCCGCCAGCCATCCCCGGATGTGAGCCGGTTTCAGTTGGATCTGGAGAATGGACTAAAGTTTAATCCGGCAGAACTCTGGATCACCGTTGCGGTCAACGAAGAGGACGAGGCATTCGACATTCACGCCTGGAATCCAAAGTTTGCCGACATGCAGGAACGGCACCGCTTCCTCGTTCTCTTCCTTCTCCTGGATGAAGCGCTTGGCGAACTGGGGACGCAACGGTGGATCCGGGAGATCAAGATTTCCGACGCCAAATTGGCCCACGCGATGCCGCTCAAGGAGTTGAGTTCCTTTGTGAGCGAGGTCTCCGAGAAGCACGGTTGGAAGCTGCTCGCCCCCGGCGAAAGCGCCACTCTCTATCGCCATAAGTCGCAACATACGCGCTTTCCGCGCGGAGATATCCTTGTGGGAGTCACTCTTCAATCCGATCTCATTCACGATTATCTCGAAGCCGACGGACAGATGGAAGATCCGCTGTCTGGGACAGGAGCGGACTATGTCTATGTGACGTTCCCCGCTGATTTCCTGCCAAAAGGGAAGGAAGCGGACGCCCGGGGAAAACTCGAAGATGCGCTGGACGAAGCGCTGACCAATGCTTCCAGCGGACAGATCCTGGGCGGCGCCACTGGAACCCGCTTCGCCTATCTGGATGCCATTATCTATGATGGGAAGAACAGCGAACTGATCATTCGCGATACGCTCCGGAAACTGAATCTCCCCAAGGAATCGGTGATTCGCTGCTTCGCGAAGGAGAAGCAGGACAGGACGTTGAGCCTGCGATAAACGCATCCGGTCCGCGTCAGGTGCCCGGTGTGTGGGGGCCGCCTCCAAACAACGCGACAAGCGAACCCGGACCGAATTATGCCACGACGAACGCGGAAGTTGGGCTTGCTTCGAGCGGCCAGTCGGAGAGAACCGTTTTCATGAAGTCTCCTCTTCGCTTCGTACCCCTCGCCGCTGCGCTTCTTTTTGCGACAGCGTCCAGCCTTCGCGCCGAAATCCTGGTCAAGTCTGGTGAAAAAATCGCTTTCCTCGGCGATTCCATCACCCAGGGCGGCTGGGCCTCCCCAACCGGCTATGTGAAACTCGTAATCGCCGGCCTGGAGGCCAATGGCGTTGACGCCGTACCGGTCCCCGCCGGCATCAGCGGTCATAAATCGAACGACATGCTCGCCCGCCTCAAGCGTGACGTGCTGGATAAGCAACCACAGTGGATGACCCTGAGTTGCGGCGTGAACGACGTGTGGCACGGCAAAGGCGGCGTGCCGCTCGATGACGCGGAAGCCGCATCCGGGCAGTACACGACAAAGCCCAATGAGCCGGAAAAGGGCACTTATAAAAAGAACATCACGGCCATCATCGATCAGGCCCAGGCCGCCAAGATCAAGCCGGTCATTCTTACCGCCACAGTGATTCACGAGGAACTGAACAACCAGGAAAACCAAAAGCTCGCTCCCTACAACGATTTCCTCCGTTCGCTGGCCGCCGAGCGTCATCTGCCGCTCGCGGATCTGAACAAACTCTTTCAGGAGCGAATCAAGACCGAAAACAAACCCGGCCAGAAGGTCCTGACCAAGGACGGCGTCCATATGAATCCCGAAGGCGACAGACTCATGGCTACGGGAATCCTCCAGGCTTTCGGCCTCGATGATGCGCAATTAGCCAAGGCCCGTGAGGCCTGGGACAAAATCCCAGCCGCCAACCCCGCTCCACCGAAGCCGGCGGCGAGTACCGCCGCTCCAGCGGCACCTGCCAAGTAACTCAACCTCTCAACCATCCGCCCCGCGGCATCGTGCTCGCGGGGCGGTTCTTTCAAGGCGCCGTTTCCGCTCGTCCCACTCCCCCACCATTTTCTTCAAAGCTATGCTCAACGTTGGCCTTATCGGAATCGGCGCCATTGGCCGCCTTCACTTTGACTGCTGGCGCAAGTCGCCCAACGCGGGCGTCACGGCATTCGCCTCGCGCGATCCGCGCAAGCGCGCCGGGGATTGGGCCGGAGGCGAGTTCAATCTTGGTGACCAGTCCGCGGAGCGCGTGGATCTGACTGGTATCACCGCCTACGAAAATGCGGCGGATCTGATCGCCGATCCATCCATCCAGATCGTGGATATCTGCACCGCCACTCCACAACACGCGCCGCTGGCCATCGCGGCGTTGCGAGCGGGCAAGCATGTCGTCTGCGAAAAACCCATGGCGCTCACCGTCGAAGAATGCCGGTCTGTTGAAGACGCCGCCCACGAAACCGGTGCGCAGCTCATGGTCGCGCATTGCCTCCGTTACTGGCCGCACTACGTCAAAGCGCAGGAAGTCATCGCCAGCGGTGAATACGGCCGTCCGGTCTATGCGCAGTTTCATCGATCCGGAGGTGCGCCGACGTGGAGCGCCGGCGGCTGGCTCATGAAACCCGAACTCAGCGGCGGTGTCCTTGACCTGCACATTCACGATATCGACGTCGCCCTGTGGTGGTTCGGAAAACCAGCCTCGATCGAAACGCGTGGCTACTCGCGCGACCGCGTCCCGCTGATCGTCGATTCCGCGTGGAGTTATGAAGGAGGACCGCTTGTTCATTTACACGGCGCCTGGGATCCAAATGGCGGAGCTTTTCGTCACGCCTTCCGTCTCGTGCTGGAGCACGGTACGCTCGTGTACGACCTGGCCACGGCTCCGGGTGTGCTCCATCTTTACCGCGAAGGCAAACTGACGGAGTTACCCATGGAAGATACCTCCGCGCATCAGGCAGAGCTTGATGACTTCGCCGCATGCATCGCGGCCGGCGGGCCTTTCACACGCTTCTCGCCGGCAGATAGCCGGCTTTCAGTGGAAATCGGGCTGGAGGAGCTAAGGCAGATAGCGGGAAAGTAAGTCCCATTGGTCCTATCCGTCCTATAGGTCCCATCCGCCCCGCTAGCTTATAGAATGGGATGCCGCGGACGCTGCGAAGGCTGGCAAGGGAGAGCGGCTTGCAGCCCGCAGTGGCTTAGAGGATGCGAGGCGTTCGGTTCAATTTGTTCGCGGCCCCGTTTGTACTGCTGCCAGTCACTGCGGGCTGCAAGCCCGCTCTCCTTTCCGTCCGCGATTCCTGAAAGCATTGCCGCACGTTCCTGATATAGCGGGCAAACGGTCCGCTGGAGGGCGCTGCTTCGTCAGCGCTGCGGCGCGGGGCGGACCTGGGTAAAGGTCCGCCAATAGAACGCGGCGTACGGAATCCTTGAAGGTTGAACGTCGAAAGTTGGACGTTGAACGTTTCCTCCCCTCTTCCCCCCTCTTCCTCCCCTCGTTGTCACATCTTCCCCCAGTTTCCCAAAATAATGGTGTGAGGCTGCCAGGTTCGCCCGGTTGCCAAACAAAACTGAACATAAGACCAGCTCAAATCCACCATTCACATGAAACCCTCAACCTCGAAAACTCTCGCGATCGCCATTGCCGCCAGTGCTTTGCTGACCGCCTTCGCCCCGCAATCCAAAGCCGAAGTCATCGTACGCGAAGTTTATGAACGCCCAATTTTCTGGCACGGCGAGCGAGTCGTCCGTTACGAGAGCCACGCTGACCGGGTTTACTACCGCGAGCCGGTCTATGTCACCACCACTCCGGTTTACTATCACGAACACGTCTATCAAGGTTATCACTGCAACCCAGCGCAGTACCCGGTGTACAACCAGTATAACTATCATGCCCGGTAAGCCGAAGCGCGCCAACGCCTGACACCAATCCCGGCCTGATTGAAAGACACCCTGCAGGGCACTTGCCTGCAGGGTGTTTTGTTTCTTCGAAAATATGCCGACCGCCGCCGCTCGAAAAGCGGCAGACTCCAAAACTCGAAAACTATTTCTTTCCGGAGAGCGCCTTCACCGCCTTCTTCGTGTCGCTCACCCGCACCACCGCGAGGCCGGTCTTCGACTTCGGGCTCGTTGCCAGATAGGCGTACTCGATGTTGATCTTTGCCTTGGCCAGCGCGTGCGCAATGCCGGCCAGCGTCCCGGGGCGGTTTGAATTCTCGATGAGCAGGACGGTGTTCTCGACCACGAGCACCCCGCGGTCACCAAGGATGTGCGACGCCTTGTGCGGTTCGCTCACCACCATTCGAACGACGGAATGGTCCGTCGTATCCGAAATGCTGAGCGCATAGATATTGATCTCATGCTCGGCGAGCTCATCGCAGATCGCCGCGAGCGTGCCGGGCTTGTTGTTGAGGAAAATCGAAAGTTGAATGGCTGTTTCCATGGTAGTGAGGTTTTTGTGATTCAACGCCTCGCTTCGCCATGTGAGAAGTCAGAAGTCACGATGCTGTAACATCTTTCCCGGATCTGCCCAAACCGGCATGTTCGTAAAGACCGGCCAAACGGTGCGCATGCTCGTCATAAGCAGCCTCAAACAGCTCGGTCGCGCGCGCACTCCCACAGACGGCCCCCGCCGTGAGCACGAGCGGCGGTTTACCCACCTGAACAAGCCGGGCCGCCACCTCCGCCTTGATCGAGTTGACCAGCAAACATCCGCCAACGGTCGATCCAGGAGCCACCGGAGTCGCGAGCCCTTCCACGGAAACCATCGCGTCTCCGACAGGCGCGCCGGTATCAAGCACCAGATCCGCAAAATCCTGGAGTCTTCGCCCATCCGCGCGCCGGCTCGTACTGGCCTCGCTATGCGCCTTCGAAATAATCGCCACCACCTTCACGCCCTGCCGTTGAAACTCCTCGGCCATCTCCGTAGGCACAACGTTGCAGCCACTGGAGGAAACAACGAGTGCGGAGTCTTTCGGCGAAAGCTCGAAGTTCCGCAGGATGCGGCCGGCAAGCCCGCTGACATTTTCGAGAAACATCGCCTGACGCTGGCCATTTGCACCCACCACCAGGTTGTGGAAGGAAAGCGATAGCTCGACGATGGGATTGAAGCCCGGAAACGAACCGTAACGCGGCCACATCTCCTCGACCATGATGCGGCTGTGCCCGGAGCCGAAAACATGGACCATCCGGCCCGCAAGAATCGTCGCGGCAAACCAATCCGCAGCTTGCTGGATGGCGGACATTTGACGTTCAACGGTATCGATCAGCGCTCGGGATTTCTGGAGATATTCGGCAGCGGGATTCATGGCAAGGAGAGGAAAGGATGCGTGAAAAGCAAAAGCCCGCGGCGATTATTTGAACTCACAAAGCATCGCTTCCCGGGCGGCCCCAATGGCTCCCGCCCATTCGCCCAGCGATGCAACGCGGACATCGACACGATGGCCAGCCGGCCTCCATTCCATCCAATCAAGCTCAGCCTGGAGCGGAACGAAAAGCGCGGAGCCGGCGCGAGAAATTCCACCGCCGATGATGATTGCTTCGGGGTCGAGGATATTGATGAACGAAACCAGCGCACAGGCCAGCGCGTGGATCGAAGCCAGCCAAAAACGCGAAGCCTCCACATGCCCCGTCCGATACGCTTCGATCAACTCGTGCGTCGTCTCAAATCGGCCCTGCGTCCGCTCGCGCACATTGTGATTCCCGATGAAATCTTCGAGGCTGCCCGGCGTTCCCACGATATCCAGCGTGCCGTGTAGATCGAGGCAAACGTGTCCGAGATGGCCGCCTCGGCCAATGTGTCCGCGCAAAAGCTTTCCATCCACGATCGCGGCCCCACCCACGCCAGTTCCAAGCGTGATCATCACCACGTTCTTCAGCTCACGCGCGGCTCCCACCCAGCCTTCACCGAGGATCGAAGCATGCGCATCATTCGTCACCGGAACAATATGTGTGCGGCCGAGGTGACTGCTCCAGTCCAACCCTTCCAATCCCCGGAGCCGTCCCGGCATGCATGCGATGGAGCGGCGATCCGATGCCGCCAAACCTGGCGCCGAGATTCCGACTGGGAGATTCGCGCCAAATTCATCGGCCAGTTCGCGAATCGTCGCCGCCCAGGATTGAGGATCACCCGAATCGGAAAATGTCGGACGCAATTCACTCCGCACCATGTTTCCCTCCGCATCCACCACCACCGCTTTGATCTGCGTTCCGCCGAGATCGATTCCAACCGCTCCGGGGTTCATCCCTCCTGCCCCTCGCTGACACTCCATCCGCCATCCACACTCAAGACCTGCGCCGTACAATATCTCGCGGCATCACTCATCAGAAACACCACGGCCGCATCGAGATCTTCGGGTTTCCCGATCCGCCCACCATCGAGCGGCTGTTTGGTCTTGATGAATTTCCGGATCGTTTCGTCACTCGCCGCACGCTGTGCCATCGGCGTCTCCACGAGCGCGGGAGCCACTACATTCACGCGGATGTTATCTGCCGCATAGTAAGCCGCGATGGACTTGGAAAACCCGACGATCCCCGACTTCGCCGCCGCGTAAGCGTGAGTCGCGAAATGGCGGGGCGACGGCGAGAAGCCGAGGACCGATCCCATATTCAGGATCACGCCACCTTCAGCATTTGAAAGGAACTGCCGGATGGCAGCGCGATTCGAATACATCACCGAGGTCAGGTTCAAATCGAGCGTCCCGTTCCAGCCTTCATCGGTCATCTCGTGCAACGGGCCGTCGCCCATGCGCCGACCGCTGCCACCCGCGACATGATACAGACCATCAAAGCTTCCAAACTCCTGCAGGGCCAGGGCAATGGCCTGCGGAGCCGCATTTGGGTCGGTGGCATCCGCCACAAAACCCCGTCCGGCACTGCCGAGGATCGACAGTGCCGCATCCACGCCATCCGGTCTGTTCCCTACGATCACCACTCGCGCACCGGCAGCGGCAAAGGCGCGGGCGCCTGATAGTCCGAGACCTGTGGTCCCGCCAATGACAACGAGTGATTTTCCGGAGAGCATTTTGGGGTGGCGGAACGCTAGCTGGCGTTCCGCTTTTCAGGCTTCATCAGTTCACGCCACACGCCAATCTCCGCGATACTCGCGGGTGAGCCATTTCGGATCGCCCGATCCTGGCGCAAAGTCCATCGTTTCGGGCTGCCATTTGACTGATTGTCCATAGCGATAGCCGAAGTTAAGCAAATGGCATGCTACAACCGAGCGCGCTCCGATCTCGACATCGGCAATAGGCGGCTTCCGGGAATGGATCGCCGAGATCCAGTCGGCTTTGTGATCGTCCGAAGTGTAGAGCTTCACCTTTGCATCGGTAAGGAATTCTTTCTCCACCGCATCCAACTGCTCACGCAGCGGCTTTTCCGGCGGATTTGCGTTCTTGGCCGCTTTGAAGAGCGCCACTTCCTTGCCATTGATGATGAACTGGCACACTCCGCGATTAACGTAAATGGTGCCGTTGTCGCCGAAAAAGGTTACCCCGTTTTGCGGGATGTGTTCGAGTTCCACACCATGGGCATAGCGCAGCTTGGCGCCGGCTTTTGCCGTCTGCCAATCCGAAGGCGGAATCATCTCCACCGGGCCGCTGTGTTCATCCACGCCGAGTCCCCATTGCGAGATATCCATGTGATGGGCACCCCAGTCGGTCACATAGCCACCGCCGTATTCCCAGTATTCGCGCCAGAGCGGGAAGTGATTGTGCACGCCACGCGGTGCAAGGATGGAATTGTATGGGCGCATCGGCGCCGGCCCGAGCCACATATTCCAGTCGAGGCCGGGTTCGAGCGTTTCCTCCGGAAGATCACAATTCTTCGCCGGCGCGCCGAAGCCCGCCATGACCTTCGTCACTTTGCCGATCGCGCCATTGCGTACGAGCGAACAGGCAACGCGGAATTCGCGCGAAGACCGTTGCTGGGAACCGGTCTGGAAGATGCGGTTGTTCTTCCGCGCCGCGGCAATGACCGCCCTGGCCTCGTGCACCGTATCGGTGAGCGGCTTTTCGCAATAGATATCCTTGCCGGCGTTTGCCGCGGCAATGGAGATCAAAGCATGCCAGTGGTCGGGAGTGACGATGACCACCGCATCAATGTCTTTGCGGGCCAGCACGTCGCGGAAGTCGTTGTAAGCATCGCAGCCCTTGTAAGTGGTTCCCTCCCGCTTGGAGTAACCTTCTTCCACGATACGCTTTCCGTCATTGCGCCGCGTGGTGTCCACATCGCAGACGGCAACAATCTGGGTTTCGGATTTGCCGAGGAAGCCGGGCAAATGGCCGTGGGCCTGTTTGCCGAGGCCGATGACGCCGAGATTGATCCGATTATTCGGACTGGTTTCAGCCGACCAGACGCGGCTGGGAAGGATCAGAGGCGCGGCACTCGCAGCGAGCGCGGCCTTGAGAAAGGAGCGACGGGAAGTGAGGGAATTCATGGGGATTGTGTGAATTGTGAGCGAGGGGATAACCTGCGGCAAGGCGGAAGCCTTTGGAGCGGCGTAAGAGCATTGACGATGAGGGAGCCGCGAATTATCTGTTTAGCAAGATGAAGACGTACCAGCTGCCGGGCTTGGGACATTCCTTCGCGGCGTTCTACACATGCACGGTGAAAGCCGTCCGAATTTCCGGGTACCTGATGATCGTTTTCAGCGCCCTCCAGTTTCTGCACGCCAAATACGATGAGGATCGTGGAGTCGCCGCACCTTTATTTGTCCCCACGCGCTACACTCGCCCGGTCGTGATCCGCGGACAGAATCCGGCCATGTTTCGGGCCTTGATGAATTACGAGTGGGCCTGTCCCTGGGCCTTTGCCGGATGCGGCATGATACTGCTGTCCATTGTCCGCGCGTCTGACCGCAGCGATCCATTTTCTCCAAACTTCGCGGGGAATAAGGCACTCGACGAATGCGAGAGCATTCTCGACTCGAAACTGCGCAATAAGTACCGGCCGCTGCGCTGGTGAGCGAGCGGCGGAAGCACGGTTCGCCGGCAAGTTTGCCCGAAAAAGCAGCCCATCGTCCGGCCAATAAAAAAATGCCGGACTCCGCGACCGAATGGTCGACGAAGCCCGGCTGTTCCCCCCAGAACGCTCGCAATCTCTCTCGAGAAATGACTGTCCGCAATCGGAGAACTGTTACGATTGCGTGGCGATAAAATATTCCGCAACAAGGAACCGAATCTTAGGTGCAACACCGCAGCCCAGGGCCGTTTCGGCTGCGAAACACCTGAGCTCAACGTGACTCCGTCATCCTCGCGCCCGTAGCTCCGTGCGCCGGATCTTGCCGCTGATCGTCTTTGGCAACTCCTCCACAAACTCGATCTGTCGCGGAAACTTATAAGGCGCAGTCACTCGCTTGCAGTGCTCCTGCAGTTCGCGTTTCAGATCGTCACCCGGCGCCACGCCGCGGCGAAGGACGATAAAGGCCTTTACACAATGGCCGCGCAACGCATCCGGACAACCAACCGCCGCGGCTTCCATCACCGCTGGATGCTCTACGAGCGCACTCTCCACTTCAAACGGCCCGATACGATAACCGGAACTCTTGATGACATCGTCACTGCGCCCGACAAACCAATAGCGCCCGGCTGCATCGCGCATCGCGCGATCCCCCGTGAGGTACCAGTCACCCTGAAAGCGCGCCGCCGTCTCCGCGGCATTTTGCCAGTATTCCTGAAAAAGTCCGAGCGGACGCCGAGGCTTCACGCGAATGGCGATCTCTCCTTCCACACACGCGGGCACTTCCCGCAATCCCTCATCCACCAGGGCCACTTCATATCCCGGCACCGGCCGCCCCATCGATCCGGGACTTACTTTTTCGCCGCTCCCAAGCAGATTCGCAATCGCCACCACTGTCTCCGTCTGGCCATAGCCTTCGTAAATCGTGAATCCCGTCGCGCTTTTCCAGGTTTCGATTACTTCCGGATTCAACGGTTCTCCTGCACTCACACAATGGCGCAGATGCGGAAAGCGGCGTTCCCTCAAATCCTCACGCACAATCAGCCGCAGCGCAGTCGGCGGCGCGCACCAGGTCGTAATCGGGTAGCGCTCGAGTATTCCCAGCGCAGCCGCAGGATCGAACTTACCGCGCGAGTCGACGGCAAAGATACACGCACCCATATGCCACGGACCAAAGAAACTGGACCACGCCGCTTTCGCCCATCCGTTATCCGCGAGATTCCAGTGCACGTCGTGCGGCTTTGAACAAAGCCAGAGCGCTCCGGTCACGCGATGTCCAAGCCCATAACTGGCCTGTGTATGCAGCACCATCTTCGGCAACCCGGTGGTGCCGCTCGTGAAATAAAGCAACCCCGGCGCATCTGCTCGCGTCACCGGCGGTTCGAACCCGGGATCAGAATCACGCATTCCAGCGTCAAAATCGAGCCATCCGGAAACCTCGCCACCGGCAGCGATACGCATTCCCGAAAAATCCCGGACGCGTCCTGCGATGTCACCCGTGGTCAGGATGGCGGCCGCACCTGCCGTTTCGAGGCGATAGCGAATATCCTTTTCCGTAAGCAGCGTCGTCCCCGGAATGGGCACGACCCCGAGGCGGATGAGTCCGAGCATTCCGATCCACCACTGTGGAATGCGCGGCAGAATCACCAGCACCCGATCGCCAGGACGCAGCCCGATGCGATGAAACCAGGCGGCGGCGCGCCGAAAGCGATCGGCCATTTCCGCAAAGGTCAGACGCTCTTCCCACGTACCCGATTCATCGGCACACCACAGCGCCAAATCGCGCGGACGATGCAATGCCCAGGGTTCCATGACATCGGCAGCGAAATTGAAGAGAGGCTCGCCTTCTCCAAGCATGCGTGTACTCTAAGTTAGCATCGATTTCCATGCAATGAGCACGCTGGCTAAACGATTTGCCGCCTACTCGGCGTCACTTGTCTTCGAGGATCTGGCCCCGGAAGTCGTGCACGAAGTGAAACGCCGGATCATCGATTCCCTCGGTTGCGCGATGGGTGCGCTCGATGCCGAAGCTGAGCCGTGTCTCATCGCTCGCAGAGTGGCTGGCGTGTCCGCCACCATCCAGGGCGCGACGCTGCTCGGCACACGAACACTGGCCCCGCCGGATTGGGCCGCTTTCGCCAATGGCTGTTTTGTTCGTTATCTCGATTTCAACGACACCTATCTCTCACTCGAACCCGCGCATCCAAGCGATAACATCGCGCCCATGCTGGCCATTGCAGAATCCTCCGGGGCCAGCGGACGCGACCTGATTGTCGCCATCACACTGGCTTACGAGATTCAGTGTCGCCTGTGCGACGCCGGCAGCCTCCGCGCTCGCGGCTGGGATCATGTCACCTATGTCGCCCTTTCCACCGCGCTTGGCGCCGCGCGGTTGCTTCGTCTCGATGCGGCGCGCGCGGAGCATGCGCTCAATATCGCGGGCGTTCAGAGCGCCGCGCTCCGCCAATCGCGCGCCGGTGAACTTTCTCACTGGAAAGCCGCCACGGTCGCCGCAGCGGCACGGCAGGGTGTCTTCGCCGCGCTGCTCGCCCGCGAAGGCATGACTGGCCCATCACCGATGTTCGAAGGCGTGTTCGGCTTCGAAAAGCTGGTCGCCGGACAGGCCATCCATCTCGACTTCACACAATGGGATGCGGCGATGATCCTCCGGACGAGCATGAAATTCTGGCCCGCGGAATATCATTCACAAAGCGCCATCCACGCCGCGCTGACGCTGCGCCCGGCCATTGGCAGTGTGGAAAATATTGCGTCCGTGCAAATTCGCAGCCACGCGGCCGGAGTGGAGATTATCGGAAACGAACCGGAAAAGTGGCGGCCGGAAAACCGTGAAACCGCCGATCATAGTCTACCCTATATCGTGGCGGCGGCTCTGACGGATGGCGAAATCAGCACGCGCCAATTTGCGCCCGAACGCTTTCGCGATCCCGTGCTGCTCGATCTGCTCGAACGCGTCATGGTGGAAAAAGATGACGCACTCACGGCGCTTTATCCTCGCGCCGCGGCAAACCTTATTACCGTTCGCCTTCGCGATGGGCGCACACTCGAGCAGCGGTGCGATTACGCGCCAGGCTCAGCCGCTGAACCGCTCTCCGACGCCAACCTCGCGGCGAAGTTTCATCGTCTCGCCGATCCGTGCCTTGGTGCGGAGCGCGCGAAGGAAGTCATCCGGCGCGTCCATGAAATCGACGCCACCGGACAGGTGCGCGAACTCATGCAAACCCTCGCCACCGCGTGAGCACGCGCGATTCCGCAAATCCGGCAGCGCGACTGCGCCAGGCCTTCAGCAAAGGCGCCGTAATGATGCCAGGCGCATTCAATGCCGCGACGGCCCGACTTATCGAGCAGGCGGGTTTTCCGGCAGTTTACATCAGCGGCGCGGGCCTGGCCAATGCCACGGCGGGCGTGCCGGATATCGGCCTTCTCAGCCGCGAAGAAGTCGCGCAACTCGCCGGATACATCGTGCGCGCCGTGAAGGTCCCCGTGCTTTGTGATGCCGATACCGGATTCGGCGGCGCGCGTGAAGTGGCCCGGACGATACGCGAATTCGAACAGATCGGCCTCGCCGGTCTGCATCTTGAAGATCAACGCTTTCCCAAGCGCTGCGGGCATTTGCCGGGCAAGGAACTTATCTCTACGCGCGAGATGACCACGAAGATCCGCGCGGCCAATCGCGCACGGCGCGATCCGGATTTCCTCATCGTGGCGCGGACTGATGCCCGTTCCGTCGAAGGATTCGATGCCGCCGTCGAACGCTCCCGCGCCTATCTCGCCGCGGGAGCGGATGCAATCTTTCCCGAAGCACTCGAAACTGAACGTGAATTCCGCGAATTTGCCCGTCAGGTAAACGCTCCACTTATGGCCAACATGACGGAATTCGGCCGCAGCCCGCTGCTCGGCGCACGACAGCTCGCAGCAATGGGTTATCGCATGATTCTCTTTCCTCAGACCGCCTTCCGCATCGCCATGCGTGCGGAGCAGGTATGCCTCACGGAACTGCACCAACTTGGCTCGCAAAAGCGCGCGCTCGACCGCATGCAGACCCGGCAGGAATTATACGATTTACTTGGCTATGATCCAAATCGGGCCGATACTTGGACCGGAGGCAAAACATGACATCCATGAGCACTCCTTCCTACAGTCCCGGCCTCGCCGGGGTTATCGCGGGGGAATCGGCGATTTGTTGGGTGGATCCCAACGCGGGCCTGCTCTACCGCGGCTACGACATTCACGAGCTCGCCGGTCACTCAAGTTTCGAACAGGTCGCCTGGCTCCTTCTGCACGGCGAACTACCCAGTCGCGAGGAACTCGATGGTTTCCGACACCGGCTCTCCATGGAGCGCGATCTCCCACCGCCGGTGCTCGCGATGCTGCGTTCGCTGCCGCCGGATACGCATCCCATGGATGCCTTGCGCACCGGTGTCTCGATGCTCTCCGCATTCGACCCGGATCTGAACGATCCTTCACACGAGGCCAACCTGCGCAAGGCCGCGCGGGTCATCGCCAAAGTCTCGACCATAATCACCTCTGGATGGCGCGCCTGCCGCGGACTTGATCCGGTCCCGCCAAAACTCAACACACGTCACGCTGCCAACTTCCTTCTCACTCTCACAGGTGAACCACCAGACGCGGAACACGCCGGCATTCTCGATGTCGTGCTCGTACTCTACGCCGATCACGAGTTCAACGCTTCCACCTTCTCCGCGCGCGTAACGGCTTCCACGATGTCCGATCTCTACGCAGCGATCACCACCGGTATCGCCACCTTGAAAGGCCCGCTCCACGGCGGAGCCAATGAAGAGTCGATGCACGTGCTCGAAGAAATCGGCGCTGCCGCCAATGCGGAAGATTGGGTAAAGGAACGACTCGCCCGAAAGGAGAAGATCATGGGATTCGGACATCGCGTGTATAAGACAGGCGACTCCCGCGTCCCGGTGATGCGCGAACTTGGCCGCCGCCTCGAATCCCGCTCCGGCGGCCCCCGCTTGATTCCCATCTGCGAAAAGCTTGAGGAAGTGATGCAGCGCGAGAAAAACCTCTGCGCCAATGTGGATCTCTATGCTGCCGTGGTGCTGCGCCTCCTCGGCATCCCGGCAGCCTTGAATCCCTCTATCTTCGCCCTCTCACGCGTCGCCGGGTGGTGCGCACATATCATCGAACAACAAGATCACAATCGGCTGATTCGGCCACGGTCGCTCTATGTCGGCGTGCCGCGGAGGAGCACTATGCCGGTTCACGCTGCTGCTTAACAAACTCTTCATTGCGGCGGCGCAGCATTGACTCCCTACCTGAGCGCTGATTCGGTGCAGGTCGATGATTCTATGTATCGACGTGGCGTACGGAGATCGAGAAGCCTGCGCGGCAGGCGTCGCCGTGCGGAATTGGGAGGCTGCGGAACCGCGCGAGGAAAAGTTCGTCCATCTGAATGGCATCGCTCCTTACGAGCCGGGCAGCTTCTACCGGCGGGAGCTGCCTTGTTTGCTGGCCTGTATCAACCTATTTGCTCCAGCCGACTTCATCGTGATCGATGGCTATGTTTCGCTCGATTCCGCCGGGACGCCGGGACTTGGCGGGCATCTCTACGACGCGCTGCCACGGAAGACAGCGGTGATTGGCGTCGCGAAGACCAAGTTTAAGGATGCGGCTTGGGCAATTCCGATTTTGAGAGGAACGAGTCGGACGCCGCTCTATATCACCGCGATCGGGATTGATGCAGCAGACGCGGCCAATCGTGTCAGGCAAATGCATGGCAACAATCGGATGCCGACGATTCTGAAACGCACTGATCGTTTGTGCAGGGACCGGTTGGTAGGCGGCTAAAGAAATGTGTAGCAGATAACGGACATTTGTTATTCTTGCCGTTTCCTATTCAGTTCCTGAACATCTTTCAGCGCGCGACTCTGTTCGTCTATCAAAGTATCAAATTTTAGTTGGGAGTACGGATTCTTCAGTTCTTCCAATCGTTCCAATTCACGTTTTCGAGCAGACCGGAGGTGAAGATAGTCACCCAGCCACAATACCAAGGCGGCAAAAGCTGCAACGGGCCAACATATGATGCCAAGGACAATCGCCTCCATGCTTCCAAACCATAGCGTGCGAAACCCGCTACGTCTTACTCCCGTTTTCCAAAACAATAGTTCTAGCGCCCCGTAGACAATCACACCAAGGCAAAAATAGATAACGGGACCCAGGAGGAGATGTGGTTGCTCAGCAGCTGGGCGAGTTTCTTCTGTTTTTAGCAGATGGTGAGCTAAAGCATGAATGTCTATACTGGGGCGCACGGTTGGAATGAACCTTTGTACAGCGCCGCACCGTGACGCGCAATTGCGTTGCGAAGGCGATCGACGAGCGCCCGCACACGTGACGGAAATGACACATGGCGAGGCTTCTACTGCCGACCCGAATCGGCTACTCTCGCAATCCATGAGCAAAATCGCGATTGTCTATCACTCCCTCTACGGTCACACCAAGCTGCAGGCTGACGCTGTGGCACGGGGCGCCGCCACCGTGGCCGGGGCCGAACCCGTCCTCTACACCGTCGAGGAAGCAACCGCTCGCATGGATGAGCTGGATTCCGCGGAAGCGATCATTTTCGGCTGCCCTACGTATATGGGAAGCATGTCGGCCGGCATGAAGGCGTTCATCGAAGCAGCCGCCAAGAAATGGTTCACCCTCGCCTGGAAAGACAAGGTGGCGGGGGCATTCACCAACTCTTCCTCTTTTTCCGGAGACAAGCTGAATACGTTGGTCGGTCTCGTCATCAATGCCATGCAGCACGGCATGATCTACGTCAGTCTCGGAATGAATCCCTCCGCAAACCGCCCCGGCGACATGACGTCCATCCAAGGGCCCAGTCCGGAGGCACACAATCGGGTCGGCTCCTTCATGGGGCCGATGTCCGCGAGCTTCCAGGTGGCGCCGCCCGGAGCTCCAGCGCCGGGAGATCTCGAGACCGCCGAACTCTACGGAAAGCGCGTCACCGAGATCGCACTGCGGCTGGCAAAGAGCCGGGCTTAATCGGCGCGCCTGGCGGCTCTCCATGTTTCCGGGCTGCGTGCCGGAAAGCTCTTGGACATCCTGACCGCCGGCAGCGTCAAACCTGGGGAGAGCGTTATATCATAATGCTCTGTCTCCGCGTAACCGAATGCCGCGTAAAGCGGCACGCCCGCAAGCGTGGCGACGAGGACGGCCTTGTGAAATCCAGCTTGTAAGAGGGCGGACTCACATGCCTGGAGAAGGGCGCGCCCGATACCGCGGCGCGCCCAGGCCGGATGCACAAAAAAGGCGCGAATACGGGCCGGATCAACGGCGGGATCAAGAGCGGAATCCTGGCCCGTCCGGTGGCTATCACCGCCGAAGACAGAATTTCGGCGGCTCCATCCGCCGCAGCCGACGATTTCACCGTCGTGCTCCGCGACAAAGTAAGTGCCATCGCGGATAAGTTGCCGGTCAACACCAAAGACCGGACCCAACGCCGCCTCCATCTGCACTGCGGAATAATACGGAGCCTGTAACTCGCGCACGGAAAGCGGAATCAGAATCTCCAGCGCAGGAATATCCGCTTCGGTGGCGAGGCGAATGGAAAAGGGCTCTTTCACGGATGGCGGGACGAAAGCGGCATGCGGAAACTAAGATGAGATCGGTGGCGGTACGAGGGTTTTCCGATAGACGCCCGGCTCGATAGCGATGGAACTTGCACGGACGCCGATTTCGATCAGCGGTGGAGTTGGCGTCTGGTGCGGCATTCCAAAATTCCTCGTGCCCCCACCCCGTGGGGTAACGAGAGACTTGAGGAGGGGGGCGCGAGTGCACGGAGCCTTCGATGCGCTTCATCTCTTCGGGCGTCTGGAGAAAAGTCTGCGCCAGCCCCAAATTCCACGCTTCCACGATTGCGTTGTATTCATTCCGATATAACGCTTGCCGCTCGGCCTTCAATCCTCTATGCGATTGCGCGCATATTTTCAGACGCCCTCCATTCGCTCACTGCCCATCGACAATGAGAACCGTTCCACAAAACCCCGCGTCCACGCCCTTCCCCGTATCTCGCAACGGGCGACTTTCTCCGCTTTCCCGCACCATCGCGACTCTGATCGCCGCCACTCTGATGGCGGGCGCATCGAGCTTCGCGCAGGAGAAAAAGATCGATCCCGCAAGCCGGGATCTCTGGAGTTTGAAGCCAGTGGCCCGTCCGGCGATCCCCCGTTCCATCGCAAAGGCCGGCACTAATCCGATCGACGCCTTCGTTCTCGCCAGGCTGCAGGAAAAAGGACTTACGCTCTCCCCGGAAGCCGATCGGCCCGCATTGATCCGCCGCGTGACGTTTGATCTGACAGGTCTGCCGCCAACACCGGAGGAAGTGGACACCTTTGTTTCCGATCATTCCGCCGATGCTTACGAGAAGCTGGTCGATCGGCTGCTGGCCTCGCCCCGTTATGGCGAACGCTGGGGACGGCATTGGCTCGACGTCGTGCACTATGGCGATACCCATGGCTTTGACCGCGACAAACGGCGCCCGAATGCCTGGCCCTACCGCGACTATGTCATCAAGAGCTTCAATGCGGATAAACCTTACTCCCGGTTCATCCGCGAACAGCTCGCGGGCGATGTGCTTTTCCCGGGTGATCAGGATGCGCTGATCGCCACCGGCTTCATTTCCGCAGGACCGTGGGATTTTGAATCGCAGATGGAATTGCGCGAAGGAACGGTCGAACGCGAGAAGGCGCGAAGCGTGGATCGCAATGACATGGTCATCCAGACGATGAGCACCTTCGCCAGCCTCACGGTGCATTGCGCGCGCTGCCACGATCATAAGTTCGATCCGATCCCGCAGAAAGATTACTATCGTCTCGAAGCCGTGTTCTCCGGAGTGGAGCGTGCAAATCGCACGATCTCCGATGCGGCAGCGGATCAACGCGCCGCCCTGGAAAAGCGACGCGCGGAAATCGCCGCCTCCCTTCCGGCCGGCTGGAGCAGTGCGATCGCTCCGATGCAGGACACGCCCAAGTGGGTGCAGATCGATCTTGGTCAATCGCAACTGCTTGATGAGATCCGTCTCGTCGCCGCACGCCCGATCGATTCCGAGAAGGACGGCTACGGTTTCCCGCTCCGTTTCACCGTGGCCTTAAGTGATGACGCCACTTTCGCGAAGAGCGAAATGCTCGCGGACAATACACTTGTTGATTTTCCAAATCCCGGAGCAACGACGGTCAAAATCCCGGCGAAGGGCAGGACGGCGAGATATGTGCGGATCGCTTCGAACCTGCTCTATAAGAAAGCGAACGACGCCTATCTCATGGCTTTCGGCGAGATCGAGGTGGAGAGCCAGGGCCAGAATGCCGCAGCCGATGTGCCGGTCACCGCGTCCGATTCTCTCGAAAATTCGCAGTGGAGCCGCAAATTCCTCACCGATGGATTCGACGGACGGCTCTGGATGCGGTTCCCCTCGGACTTTACGGTGCGCGAGCACGCGGTGAAAGGCGTGGATGAATACACCGCACTCACGAAGCAACTCACGGCGTTGCCGGAACCTTTCCAATCGTACGGCATCGAATCGATCGCGGCCCGCAGGATCTCGCAATTGAAACGCGGCGACGTGACCAAGCCGATTGTCGAAGTTACTCCAGGTGCGCCCTCCTGCGTAGAGGCGGTCCACGTCGAATTTCCGACCGATCCGAAGGCCGAAGGTAAACGGCGGGCTGCGCTGGCCGAGTGGCTGACCGATCCGAAGAATCCGCTGACCCGCCGCTCGATCGTGAACCGTATCTGGCAGTATCACTTCGGTCGCGGCATTGTCGCCACGCCGAGTGACTTTGGCCGCAATGGAATCGCCCCGACTCATCCCGAGTTACTCGATTTTCTTGCGGACGAATTCGCCAGGGACGGCGAGTCCCTCAAAAAGCTACATAAACTCATCCTCACCAGCGCGACCTATCGCCAGTCATCCGCGACGAATGAGAAAGCGGCGGCGATCGACGCGGATAATCTCCTGCTTTGGCGCATGAATCGCACCCGGCTGGAAGCCGAAGAAGTGCGCGATGCCACGCTGGCCGTCAGCGGAAAGCTCGACCTCAAAGCCGGCGGCCCGGGTTTCGATTTGTTCCGATATACCGATGATAAATCACCCGTTTACGACCATCTCGACATCGCGAGTATCAACAACCCGGCTAATTGGCGCCGGACCGTTTACCGATTCGCGGTGCGCAGTGTTCCGAATCCGTTTCTCGAGTGTCTCGACTGCGCGGATCCAAGCATCAATACGCCAGTCCGGACCAACACGATCACGGCCTTGCAGAGCCTCGCTTTGCTGAACGATCCCTTCATGTTGAAGCAGTCCGAATGCTTTGCGGAGCAGCTCAGCAAGCTCGCCAGCACACCGAACGACCAGGTGAAGGAAGGTTTCCTCATTGCTCTTGGCCGTACTCCCACACCGGCCGAAACGGAATTACTCACCCCTTTCGTTCAGAAGCAGGGGCTGCCGAGCTTCTGCCGCGTTCTTCTGAATTCGAACGAGTTCTTTTTCATCGATTAACCGCCACAGCCACGACCATGAAATCGCGTTATCCTCATCAATTGACGCCGCAACTGCTCGATCGCCGTTCATTCCTTTGGCGGCTCGGAGGCGGACTTGGCGGCATCGCGCTGGCCGAGATGCTTGGCCGCGAAGGTCTACTCGCCGCTGACCTGGGCAAACCGGAGTTCAATGGCGGCATTCATCACATGGCGAAAGCGAAGCGCGTGGTGCAGATGTTTATGTCCGGCGCGGCGAGTGCGGTCGATACCTTCGACTACAGGCCGCGACTCGACGAACGGCATGGACAAAAATTCGATCCCGGCTCGAAAGTAGAGTTGTTCCAGAGTTTTCCCGGAATGGTGATGAAGAATCCGTGGGGCTGGAAGCAATGCGGGCAATCCGGCAAGCACATCAGCAATCTGCTGCCGCACCTCGCCGGCTGCGTGGACGACATGGCGTTCGTCCATTCCATGATCGGGACATCGAATGTTCATGGTCCGGCGACTTACCTGCAGGCCACAGGCTTTGCTTTACCGGGCTTCCCTGCCATGGGCTCTTGGATCAGTTACGGACTGGGTAGCCTGAACGATAACCTACCGACCTTTGTCGTCCTGCCAGATAGCCGCGGTTATGCGCCAAATGGCCCGGCGAACTGGGGCACGGGATTTCTACCTGCAGCTCATCAGGGAACGATGGTCCGTCCCGGTTCGAATCCACCGATCTTCGATCTGAATCCTCCCAAGGATTCCTTTGCGAGTCCTGAAAAAGACAAGGCCACGCTGGCCGCACTCGATCAGCTAAATCATCTGCATGCCGCCAGCCGTCCTGGCGACAGCCGCCTCGACGCGCGTATTGCCGGATACGAACTCGCCGCCAAACTGCAACTCTCTGCGCCCGAAGTGCTCGATATCTCGAATGAACCCGAGCACATCAAAAAGCTTTACGGGCTCGATCGAAAGATCACCGAGGAATTCGGCCGCAACTGCCTGATCACCCGCCGTCTCCTGGAACGCGGTGTACGCTTTGTCCAGCTCTGGAGCGGCGCCGATAATGGCATCCCACGCCGCAACTGGGACAGCCATGAAAATATCTACAAGGATCACGGCGAAATGGGCACGAGCATGGATCAACCGGCGGCGGCCCTCATCCAGGATCTCAAGCAGCGCGACATGCTCAAGGATACGATCATCATCTGGACGACCGAGTTTGGCCGCATGCCCTGTACCGAAGGCGGCGGCGGGCGCGATCACAATCCGCACTGCTTCACAAACTGGCTCGCCGGCGGCGGAATCAAGGGCGGCGTGACTTATGGCGCCAGCGATGAGTGGGGTTACATGCCGGCGGACAAGCCGACGCCGGTCTACGACATTCACGCGACGATCCTGCATCTGCTAGGCATCGATCACGAGAAGCTCACCTTCCGCCACAACGGAAGCAACCGCCGGCTCACGGATGTCTATGGCGAAGTAATCCCTGCGCTGATGGCTTAAACACTGTCCACTCTGTGCCAGCAAAGAATCCCCATCGCCGGGCAAAGCAGGAAACCACGCAAACGGATTCCTGTTACTATGCCGGGATGTGGGTCGACGGCGAACCGTGTGTCACGGTTACGCGCGGTGATGATACTGCGCCGTTGAATCCGCGGCTTCATCTCGCTCACTTCTCGAGTACCGGCTTCGCGTGGGGTTTCGCCGGCCCGGCAAGCCGGCAACTCGCACTCGCCATTCTCGCGGATTACTTTGCCCACAAACCCAATGCCGCTCAGAAGGTGGAACAATATCTGGAAGGATTTCACCGATGTGTAATCGCCAGCCTGCCCCATGTCTGGGTGCTCTCCACGGAACGGATTACTGATTTCCTCGCGCTCTTTTCAATGTCATCGCCGGGATAACAAATGGCAGAGTGCGGATTCGCTATTTCCTCACCGGCGTCTTTGACTGTCCCGATTCCACGGCAAACCAATCCCGATAATGCTGCATGTGACCGCTCGTGTCCATGCTTTGCATATACTCGTAAGTCAGCGGCACCTCGTAGTCTTGCAAGGAATTCAGCTTCGGATTGATCCAATGCAACATGGCCGGCGAAATACCGCCGACCGCACGGTCGAGCTCCACGAGGACCTTGCGATGCAAACGCAGACCATCGAGTTCCACCATCTCGTGCCAGAAGCCAAATTCGCGCGCGTCTTTGATCCGCCCGGAGAAGGCATCGGCATCGATGGCTTCGTGTTTGGGTGCCTGATAGGCATTGGTCATCTCGAAAATGAGGATACTGACGCGTTCATCACCGGTGACGTTCTTGTTGAGTTCGATAAAACGGTGGCTGCCTTCCATCATCACATTGCCTTTGAAGGGGAGAACGGCTGAACGGATCTGATATCCGCCACGCCCATCCACTGTCGCTGCCATCATCCGGAAGAAGGGACTCGTCTCGCGCAGCCATCGGTCCGCCGCCAGATCGTCCTGAAAAGCAGGCAGGCCACCTGCGAAGGCAGTCATGCCACACAGAAGCGAAGCGAGATAGAGAAGCACACGCATAGGAAGGAGGAACTCGCGGGCGGCTTGCGGCGGCCCTCGCCTCCGACATTCGCGCGAAATGCAGCTCGGTCGAGCGTTATGTCAGGATCACTCCTCCGTCAGTGAAACTGACGAACCTCGACCGGCGCCCGACAAGCGATGGCGGCCTTGCGGCCCCAGGTCAGCGCCTCGTCCATGTCATCGGCTTCCAACACCCAAAAGCCGCCCACGTACTCGCCGGTCTTCAGGTACAGCCCGTCGGTGACAAGCACCTCCCCATTGGGTTGCGCCCGCAGCGACTTCGCACTGCTTGCCGGGTGCAGGCCGCCAACGAAAATCCTGATCCCGGCAGCCACCATCTCATCGTTGAGCACATCGATGTCATGATCCATCGCTTCATCCTCGACGGACGGGTCGTAGTTGGCAGGGTGGTGAATCGCGACCAGGTATTTCGGCATGATTTTTCCTTTCTCTTATAGTTGTTTTCGGGCGGGCCGGTTGCCTGCCTTCACGATATCAACGAACGGCCGAACCGGAATCGGACAAGTCATCGAGGAAATTTTGGTTCTTCCGCCGGGCTCTTGCTCGAATTGGTGCCTCTGCCGACTTCAGCGCTTGGAAGAAGGACCAAATTACCAAATTGGAGACCGTACGACGAAAAGCTCTTGATCGGATTATATTGCGGCTCGTTCGCGCTGTAATTCGTACGAAACCCAGCCGCGCGTCAGGTCAGGATCGCTTTGACCACATCTCCCTCGACATCGGTAAGACGATATTGCCGTCCTTGAAACCGATAAGTCAGCTTAGTGTGATCGATACCCAGGCAGTGCAGAATCGTGGCCTGAAGGTCGTGAATGTGGACCGGGTTTTCCACCACGTTGAAGCCGAAGTCATCCGTCTGACCGTAGACCATACCCGGCTTGATTCCACCGCCAGCCATCCACACCGAGAACGCTTTGCCGTGATGATCCCGTCCGTACGATTCGCGATTCGCTCCGCCCTGCGCGTAGGGTGTACGGCCGAATTCTCCGCCCCAAATCACAAGTGTATCATCAAGTAATCCCCGCTGCTTTAGATCCTGTACCAGCGCTGCAGACGCCTGATCTACATCGGACGCGAGGATGGGCAGGCGGCCATTGAGATTGCCGTGATGATCCCAATCCCGATGGTAAAGCTGGATGAACCGGACATCGCGTTCCGCCAACCGTCGCGCGAGCAGGCAATTGCGGGCAAATGTCCCGGCCTGATGTACGTCATCTCCATAGAGATCGAGAACCGGCTTCGGTTCGCTGGAGAGATCCATCAGTTCCGGCACGCTGGCCTGCATGCGATACGCCATCTCGTATTGGCTGATGCGCGTTTCGATTTCCGGATCGCCCGATTGTGCAAGGGCGAGATGGTTCAGTTCGGCGATGCCGTCGAGCATCGTGCGGCGGCGTTCGCGAGTGATTCCATCGGGATCATTCAAATACAGAACCGGATCGCCGCTCCCGCGGAATTGTACCCCTTGATACTTGCCAGGCAAAAACCCGCTGCCCCAGAGCCGCGCTAGCAAACCCTGCCCGGCGCCGCCTTTGCTCGAAACGGAAATCAGCACAACGAACGACGGCAAGTTATCGTTCATTCGCCCCAGTCCATAGTCTGTCCATGCGCCAATGCAGGGCCGTCCCGGCTGCTGGCTTCCGGTCTGGAAAAGCGTGATCGCCGGATCGTGATTGATCGCCTCCGTGTGCATCGAGCGAATGATGCAAATATCATCAGCGATCGCACGGGTGTGCGGCAGCAGATCGCTGATGCGCGCGCCACTTTGGCCGCCGGGCTGAAAGACAAATTTACTCGGCTGCAGTGCGAGCCGCGATTGCGAAGCGACCATGCCACTTACCCGCTGGCCCTGCCGCACGGAATCGGGAAGATCTTCGTTGAAACGCTGTGAAAGCACCGGCTTTTCGTCGAACAGATCGAGATGCGACGGACCGCCAGATTGAAAAAGACAAATCACGCGCTTTGCCTTCGGGGCGAAGTGCGGCAGACCCGGCAGCCCGTGTGGTACGGTCACAACAGACTCAGTAGCCGCCGCATCGCGTCCAAAAAGCTGGGCCAGAACCGCAGCGCCAATTCCAAGTCCGGTCTGAGAGAGAAAAGCACGGCGTCCCCATATGGCAGAAGGTTCGAGATTCATGGGAAGAGTCAGTCTTTCGTGATCGTTTCGTCCAGGTTCAGAATCATGCTCGCGACCGCATCGGCAGCCGCCAATTCGCCAGCGGGCAATGCGGGATCCACGGAAGAAGAGCCGGTCTTCAATAGTTTCGCCGCACCTTCGGCGTCGTGGCTGAAGTCGTCGCGGAAATGCTGGAGCGCACCGGAGAGAATATGTATTTCCGCCGCACTTGGGCGCCGCCCCGTCGCGAGGCGGAAGGCAAAGGCCACGCGGGCATCATCGGTCATTCCACCTTCCCTGAGCATGCGCGCCGCAAGCTGGTGAGCGGCTTCGAGATAGGTCGGGTCATTGAGTAAAACGAGCGCTTGCAGCGGCGTATTGGTACTGGCCCGGCGGACCGTGCAGACCTCGCGGTCCGGAACATCAAAAGCGGTCATCGCGGGATACGGCACCGTGCGTTTCCAGAAGGTATAGAGACTGCGCCGGTAGAGATCTTCTCCCTTGCTCTGCACCCACTTGGTCCCCGGGTAATCCGCCCCGACGACGACTCCATTATAGAGGCCCTCCGGTTGATACGGGAAAACGCCTGGACCACCCAGGTGCTCGTGCAGTAACCCAGACATAGCCAGCGCCTGATCGCGAATGAGTTCCGCAGGCAATCGCAGCCGCGGGCCACGCGCGAGGAGACGATTCTCGGGATCCCGCGCGACCAACTCCGCACTGACAGCCGAGCTTTGCCGGTAAGTCGCGGATAGCACGAGCATGCGGTAAAGCGCTTTCACATTCCATCCGCCATCGACAAATTCGCGCGCCAGCCAATCGAGCAACTCCGGATGACTCGGCCATTCCCCCTGCGAACCGAAATCACCCAATGTCTTGACGAAACCCGCGCCGAAAAGCTGAGCCCACACGCGATTCACCACGACGCGTCCAGTCAATGGGTGATTTGGTTGAGTCAGCCATAGCGCCAGTCCGAGGCGATTTCGCGGAGCGCCAGCAGGCCATGGAGCGAGCAGATCGGGTGTTCCGGGCTCCACCGTTTCGCCATGGGCATCGTATTGGCCACGCTTGAGAATAAAAGTCGGGCGCGGTTGCGGGAGATCTGCCATCACCATGGTCGAGGGCAGATTCCGCCGCAGCGCCAAATGCTGCTCCAAAAGAGTCGCCCGACGTTCGGCTAACTCACGCCAATGCAAGTCCGTTTCGCGTCCGATCATTTCGGAGAGCAAAGATTCTTCGCGACCCGTCGCCGCGCCGTTCCAGAATGCAGTCAGCGCAGATGGAAGCGCATCCGCGAGAAAGACTGCCCGGACTTGAGTTGCACTCAGCGCCGGCGAGAAAGCCCGTATCTCGTCGATTTCACCGCGATAGGTAGGCGCATTCTTTCCGGCATCCGAACCGACGAGAAATGAAGGAGAGCCGCCTTCGCCGTTCGCGTCATCAGCCATGATGCGCGTCGGCAATTCAGCACCGTCGAGAAAGATCCGGATATTCGCCGCCTTCTTTCCTCCGGAATAAACGACCGACAGATGATGCCATTCGCCAGCTCGCACCCGCGCGCCTTCGCTCACGACCTGGATGGAATAAGCCGGAAACCGCTCATTGATGCGGACCTCGATCTCGCCATCGACGAGCCGGACCTCCTGGCCTTTGCCATAGCCCGCGCCCGCGGGCACGCCGGAATAGTCCTGACTCGAGAGCAGAGCAACGTCTCGCGGGTTGTCTGTAGCGGGCCGGAGCCAAAGGCTTACGGTGACGCCGCCGGCATGATCAAACTTGATCTGGTTTGGCTCGATCTTCGCCAGCGGCGACGCGCCTGCGCTTGTCCAGGACTTCCCGGTCACGCCCGTGGCAATCCGTGGCTTCTGTCCAGGAAACGACCACACTTTCGCGCGCGGCTCCGCGGTGTCGCAATCGAGGTGCAGCAACAGTTCCTTTTGGGGATTGGCCGCGCGCGCCGCTGCGGCAGCATCGACGATGTGCGTAATCTCTTCGTCTGTCCCCTGCCAAACCGGGCGATCCGCCCTGAGCGCTGCCTCCAGAGTCGCGAGTTCCTGCTCCTGTTTGGAGAGAGTCTCCGATTGCTCCCGCGTCGGTGCCGCCATGATCGGCGCGGCGTTGGCAATGCGTCCGTCTTCGCCGTATTCCGGCACGGAATTGAAGAAGGCGAAGAACCGGTAGTAATCACGCTGGGTGATCGGATCGAACTTATGATCGTGGCAGCGCGCACATTCCACGGTAAGCCCCAACCAGGCCATGCTCATCGTCCGCACGCGGTCGGCCACATATTCGACCCGGTACTCTTCATCGATAATGCCGCCTTCCGAATTGATGACATGATTGCGTCCAAACCCGGTCGCGATGCGCTGCTCAAGTGTGGCGTTCGGCAATAAGTCGCCGGCCAACTGTTCGATGATGAATTGATTGTAAGGCTTGTTCGAATTGAACGCGTCGATCACCCAGTCCCGCCAGCGCCACATCGTGCGAGCGGAGTCGTTGTTGAAGCCATGCGTATCCGCATAACGCGCTGCATCAAGCCAGCCGATCGCCTGGCGTTCGCCAAAGTGTTCGGAAGCCAGAAGGCGATCGGTCGCGGATTCATAGGCCGCTTCTCCGCGTGCCGCAACGTCCGCGGTGAATGCGTCCAGTTCCTCCAGCGTAGGCGGAAGACCGATAAGATCCAGGCTCGCCCGGCGCAGCCATGTCTCAGGCTTCGCCTCGGATGAGGGCGCCAAATGTTCGGTCTCAAGACGGGCAAGAACGAAACGGTCGGCCGGATTTCGCGGCCAACCCCTCTGCTGCACATCCGGAAGAGGCGCACGCCTGGGTGGCGCAAACGCCCAGTGTTTCTGATACTCCGCGCCCTGCGCGATCCACTCGCGGATTGTTTCCTTCTGCGCCGGCGTGAGTTTGCGATTCGATTTCGGCGGCGGCATCTGCTCGTCGCGATCGTCTGAATTGATCCGTGCGGTGACTTCGCTTTCCTCCGGTTTGCCCGGCACTACCGCCGAGTATCCACCGAGATCGCGCGTCGCTTCCTCGGGCAGATCGAGACGAAGCTTGGCTTCCCGGTGTTTCGGATCGAGGCCGTGACAGTAGAAGCAGTTCTCCGAAAGGATGGGGCGGATATCGCGATTGAACTCGAGGTGCGCAGGCGCGGCGGCAGGCGGCTCGCCGGCAAAGACGAGAAGCGGATATAGAGCGGCCACGGCAGCGAGGGCGGGGAGCCGATGCATGGTCCGCAGTATGCACGTCGTGCGGTCTCCCGGCTTTGACAGGCGCCGCAATATTTTGTATATACGCCGCATGAAGAAGCCGCCCATCGCGGGTGTTCATACGGATTTTGACGGCGAACTGCTGCGGCGAGTGGGCGATCCCCGGCAGGTGCTTGCGCTCTTCGAACATCTGCCGCGCGTCTATCTTTTCATCAAGGACAGCCGCCATCGCTTCGTGAAGGTGAACGGGAATCTCCTCCAACTCCACGGCTGCACGTCCGAGCGTGAGATGTTGGGCAAGACCGACTTTGATTTCCATCCACCTGTGCTGGCCACGCAGTATGTGGAAGAAGACCGCAAAGTCATGGAATCGGGCCGTGCGCTGCTCGATCAAGTCTGGCTCGTGCCCGGGGCCGACGGCATGCCGCGTTGGTATTTATCCACTAAGCTGCCCTTAGTCGATGCCCACGGCGAAGTGATCGGGCTCGCCGGCGTGCTGCGTCCCTACGATCATGCAGGAGAATCGCCCGGCGAATACGGGCGACTCACTCCCGCCCTCGAGTTCGTGCTCATGCATTTCGGCGACCAAATCTCTGTGGATGACATGGCCCGGCGCGCCAATCTTTCGGTCAGCCAGTTTCAGCGTGTATTTCAACGTCTCTTCCGGATGACTCCGAGTGACTATCTCCTCCGCGTCCGGCTTCTCATGGCTCGACGCAAACTCGAGCAGACCGGCGCTTCGATCGGAAGCATCGCGCTGGATTGTGGCTTCTACGATCAAAGTCACTTTACACGACGGTTTCACACTTCCACGGGAATCCGACCGATGGAATATCGCCGGAGGTTTGGGCCTAAGTGACGAAGTTAGGCCGCAGCACAGCCAGTCGGCCGGTTTCCACTAATGCCGATGCCGAAAATGAATTCAATTAGTGCTGTACACGATTACGGCGTTCTGGAAACTCTACCATTTCAATAGCACATTATCACACTCAATCACGAGCATCCCCTGCTGATCGTGTGCAACACCCTGAAAATCGACCATGAATGACGAAAACACCCAAGCAGCCCGCGCGAACCAGACGCCCGGATGGAGCGAACTTTGGCTAAAGGAAGACTGGTGGGCCGTTTGGATCGGCCTTGGTTTTGTCCTCGTGGCCTACGCACTTTTCGCTTCCTCCAATTCAGGCCTGGAATGGATCGCCGTCGCGCCGAAAAAGTGGGCGACGTTTTCCCAACTCAGCGCCGACTTTGCGGCGAAGGCGACGCGGTATCTTGCCCAGGGTGGACTGTTCCTCGTGTTATTTACTTTTGCGAGTTGGGTCCTGGGTCACTCTCCAAAGAAGTTCATCCCATCATTCATCCTCGTTTATGTTCTCTCGGTCGCCATCAATGCCGCCGGTGCATGGGATAAAGCGAGTATTTACACCCTGGAGCCGCCGCTGATTGCGCTCTTTCTTGGTCTCCTGATCTCAAATGCGCTCGGTCTGCCGCGCTGGCTCGATGCCGGATTCCGCGTCGAGTTTTATGTCAAGACAGGCATCGTGTTGCTCGGAGCTGGTCTACCCTTCACACTCATCCTTTGGGCCGGTCCGATCGCGATCCTCCAGGCTTCGATTGTTTCCATCCTCACTTTCGGAACGATCTTCTTTGTGGGGCGAAAACTCGGCTTGGAGCGTCAACTGGCCGCAACCCTTGGCGCGGGCGGCGCAGTGTGCGGCGTTTCCGCGGCCATCGCCATCGCCGGTGCGGTGCGGGCCAAGAAAGAGCATCCTCCGATCGCGATCACACTCGTGGTGCTCTACGCCATCGTCTTCGTCTTTGCTCTCCCAATCATCGCCAAAGCCCTTCATCTTCCCGCGGGCGTCGGAGGCGCATGGGTCGGCACGTCGGAATTCGCCGATGCCGCCGGCCTCGCCGCAGCGCAAAGTTACGGTCAGCTTGCCGGGACGGAAACGGGCATCGCTGGCACGCCGGAAGATGCGATCAATGCCTACACCTTGATCAAAGTCATCGGGCGCGATGTATGGATCGGTATCTGGGCTTTTGTCCTCTCCGTTATCTCCATCGTGTATTGGGAAAAATCCGAAAGCGGACGGCGGGCGGATGCCGGACAGATCTGGTGGCGTTTTCCCAAGTTCGTCGTCGGATTCGTCCTTGCCTCACTGATTGTCACACTCGTGGTGTGGAAGTATCCCTTCGCCGATTATAGTAAATCGGTGAAACCAATCCTGGTGGCGCCACTCGTCTCGTTGCGCACCTGGGCCTTCACCTTCTGCTTCCTGAGCATCGGACTGACCACGCGACTCCGTGAGTTCGCTCCGGCGGGCAGCAAACCATTCTGGGCCTTTTCCGCGGGCGTTATTATCAATCTTATCCTTGGTTATGTGCTGTCCGTCCATGTCTTCGGCGCACACTGGACCCATCTCACGCATTGATCTCTCCATGAGCCCGGCGATTTCCAGGCAAAGCGCAACGGCTTCTGAAGGACGTTGCGCTGGCTGCATCCATTTCTGCAACGACCCCGCGGCGCTGGAAGGTGTCTTTGCCAACCTCACAGCAATGAGTTCCGGTTACGCTTCGGTCAAAGCCCATGATGGTCTGTGTCAACTGCACGGCTGGTATCTTTCCTGCAGGGACACCTGCCCTGATTTCTCCGAGCGCAGTCATCAGACCTGACTTTGCAAAAAGCGGTGAGAAAGAATCATGGCGCTTTCCAATCTTCCTATTCACCGCCAGGACGGAACCCAGAGGCGTTCGCACCAGCCTCTGGGACAATCGAGCGTCTGCGCATATCTGCGGCTCGCCTGGAGCCACTGCTTCTGCGATCCAAGGAAAGCTGGGGTCTGGGATTGATAGGCAAATACGGCGTCGGCAAGCAGCGGGATATCGCGCACATCGACAGTATGAATCTCGCTCTCCAACCTGCGCGGCGTCCGCCGCGATTCACCAGGAGCAGTCATAAGCGCTTCGCGACATAGTCGTCGCTCCGACCCACCTGGCAGGTAATTCTTTACGTAACGGGCACGAAGCAAGGAGGACCAATAAGCACGAGAGAGTTCATCATCACTCTCGTTCCGCAATATCTGATGGCGCCGCCATTCCACGGCGTGAGGAACGAGGGAATAAGGCCGCTCTTCATAGAAGCGAAGTCCACGGGTTAGACCCGACGAAAGAACCGCCCGGAAGGTCAGGCGATGATCGATATGATTGCCCACACCAAGCGGCGCATAGATGCGGATTGGGTCCAGGGTATCGACTAACAGATGCAGCTGTTTCGTGATTTCCGGCACCCATAACTCATCCGACGGAGCTTCGCCAAAAATGATCGCTCGAAAAGAGCGGTAGTAATGGAAGCGATACGGGGCGTCCGGCAGCCTGAACCAGTGCGGCGTCGCACCGAGAAGTGTCACAGCCTTTCGATCTTCCTCACGACGCGCGCGGTATTCCTTTTTCGGGCTTTTGGGCCCGGAATGGCTGAAGAGCGTAGCGACGACCACGGCGGCGCCGGAATGAACCTCCGCGAGAATCTGTCCCGGGCAGGAGAAAACCGCGTCGTCCAGATGAGGCGACAGAAAGAGAACCGTTCGCTTTTTAGGTGCGGGCTGTGCCGTCATTGAGCGCATCCTTTCGTTTCAATCTCTGCCGTCCGAAATTAACACCGCCGCACCCACGCCAAAACCAAGCGTAAGCACGAGCGTCCTCGCATAACTTGCGATCCCGGGATGAAACCGCGCGCTCAGAGCAGCCAACTCTGCGTCATTGAGCAGCCAGTACTTCGCGCCACCAAACCCGGCGATCGCGAGCGAGTTCGGAACAAGATGCGCATCGCCCGCCATCCCGGCGTAAGAGCATCCTTCGGGAACACCGGCGTCATCAATTCGCGCCGGAAGGCTCACGACCAGCGCCTCGACCGGCATCGCCGTCTCCCTCGCACATTGGCACAGGCTGGCTCCAAGAAACCGCCGAAGCTCCCGCCGTTGCTCGGGATGTTGTTCGGCGGAAAGTGTATGCCGCATGGGAAGACGTTCGAAATCGCGCGGGAAAGTCCAACGCCGGTTTGCCGCGGAAATCTTGAGCTGCGTCTGGCCAAGATCCACGACCAGTCCTTCCCATCCGGATGAACTCAGCAACTCAAGGCCGCCTCGCTCTCCGGCAAATGCATCCCCCTCTGAACGGAGGACCGGCCATGGCGCCTGCTCCGCGATCTTGCGAAATCCTTCATCTTTGGCCCGGCCTCCACAAAGGTACACCGCATCGAAGCCTGCGGCTTCACTGGAAATCGGTCCATCGGACCGGCTCTCCCCTCGCCCTGCATGCACTTCGCGCAGGACCGCAAAAAGCAGCGACGGGAACTCCGGCTCATTCATCGCATCCCACAGGATGCGATCGCCGATTTTCAGATCCCAAAGTTCCAGGGGGATTATGCCGGGGGGACGGTATCGTGACACAGGGCGGTTTTGGTTTCGGTGATGGTGGGCCACGCCGGCGAGGGACTCGAGGCGAAATGCCGGTAATAGAGTTTCTCAAGATGGTATCTCGCGACGCACACCCCCAGCCATACGCGAAACCAGCGCCAGAGCAACCGATCACGCAATGCTGCGCGACGTTCCGCATCCCGATCATATTGGCGGCGCTGATGCACGGGGGCAGTCTCCGGAAAGAGGATATTGAGCCGCTCGATCTCCCGGCGCATGCGGCGGTACGTATGATACATCCCGGAAAAACTCTCCGGCGGCCGGAAGAAGATCTCTCCCTCGGATGTTTCCCGAATCGCCTCGGGACCGTATCTTCTCAGGATATCTCGCGAAAGGTAGATATCATCGATCCGCATCCCGGAGTGAAAGTCGTAGAAACCGTCGCGCGATAGCAAAGCAAATCGAGGCTGCAATTCCTCCAGCGTGGGAACCCGCCAGTCGCGAATCGCGAAGAACTTGCCATTGAAATAACGGCGGGCGTTTTGGAATCCATTGACCCGATTGTAGCAGTACAGTGCGGCTGCAAGGAGCGAACGCCGCTGCGGCGGAAGCGGGATCTTGCGAGGATAGGCGACCTGCAGGATGGGGGTTTCCAACATCGCCCGGCACACTGCGACAAGCGCCGATTCGCCAACCAGGATGTCGCCATCGGAAAAAATGACGAACGGCGGCGTATTCGCCACTAGACGCTGCGCTTCGATCAAGCCACCGGAGGAATGTGTGATGGAGACTTCCGGAAACGTGCGAACGATAGCCTCGGTCGAATCGGTGCAATCGTCGAGAATCGCCACGACCTGCAACCGCAAGGGCAGCATTGCCTCCGCCCGGCGCACCGCGGCAAGCAGCGATCGCAGACAATCGGCGATCGCGGCGGCTTCATTCTTCGCCGTCACCGCCACGGTAATGACTGGAAGCTCCTCAGGCACGGCTCGCGATGAGTTCAGCCGCTATGGCAGCACCATCTTTTTGATAAGACGACGAGATTCGCCGAGCGGCCTCGCGGATGGTGTCATCGTAGAGGATCGCCTCCAATGCGGCGTGGCATTCCTTCACCGTCGCGCGATGCAAATCCAGTACGCGCCCGGCGTCACTCTTTTGCAGATAGTGGGCTTGGTGAAACTGATCATTGCAGACGGGCGAGATGAGCATCGGCACGCCGAAGTACAGAGCCTCCATCACCGAATTCGCCCCGCCATGGGTAACAAAGGCAGTAGCGCGCGGGAGTAACTGGAGTTGTGGTGCGTAGTGACACGTCAGGACGTGCGGCGGCAATGGCCCTAACTTGCTCGTCCCGTGCAAGCGATTCGCCGCGATTAAGACCTGAACCTCCAGATCTCGCGTCGCGTCAATGATGAGGCGGAAGATCTCCGGCTGATGATAGACCTGACTCCCGAACGAAACATAGAGAAGCGGGCGATCTTTGGACAATTGATCCCAGGAAAACTCAACCTCATCGCCACGAACGGCCGGAGGAATGGAAGGCCCTACTATTTGGACACCGTCTCGTTGATGGCCAACAAACTCCGCCGTGGTGAAAGCCACGGTCAGCCGAGGCGAAATCATATCGCAGCCGCTGAATCGCAGAGCCATTCCATGGCGAGCGAAGAGCGCATCCCGATCGGGACTTAGCCAGCGAACCGTTTCCAGGAGATCACTTGAGACCGTTTCATCAAGAATGGGATTCAACGAATTTGATATTGCCATCCAGGGGACCCTTTCCTTTTCAGAAGCGATGGCGGCAGCGTAGATCATCGGATCTGTCACCACCACATCCGGCGCATAAGCCCGGATCGCCGTTCGAATCGGTTCGATCTGCGCTTCAGCGGCGTCGATCAGCAACGATTTTATCCATTGGCGCAGCCACGCCGTATCACGCACCTGGCGCGCGAACATTTCTCCGCGGCTTCCATCGAGCGGAGGCGGAGCTGACGGGAGTCCCGGCACAACGGAAAGGCCGGCCCGCCCAACCTGACATGAGATATCGTGGGCCGCGTAAAATGCCACGTCGTGCCCCGCCCGCTGGAGATGCACCGCCGGACCGATCATCGGGTTGATGTGGCCTTTCTCGGGGATGGTTGTGAAGAGAAAGCGTTTCATGGCGGCGAGACGTGGAAGGCGTGACGCCAGTGATGCAGGGCGACGATACGGAAGAGAAGGCTACGTTCGTTTTCCGTGAAGGTGCGATCTGAGGCGAGCAAACGTTCGATCGGCCCAAGATCCAGCCAGGTTGCGAGAAAGTCGTGTGATTCACGGACGGCCCTGGTCGCCTCGATCCGGTAGACGGCCGAGGTTCCTTGATCTTTTGGCAGCGCCGATTTTCGGCGCAGACGGATTGGCTCCGGAACCAATCCCCGCACGGCTTGCCGTAGGAGGCACTTTTCGCCTCCGTTGTGAATGGCCAGATTCGGGTGCAGGCGCGCCGCCAGGGCCAGCAGCGTGATGTCGGCAAACGGAACGCGGGCCTCGACCGAAAAAGCCATGGTGTGGATATCCCCGTTGTGCAAAAGCCGCGGCAGCCAGCGCTTCACGACGAGATAAGTCGTGGCCAGAAGCCGATCAAGCGGTGTTTCCCAGCTATAACCGCCCATTTCTGCGAGGGCTCGATACTGGTCGTCGAACATGGCGACTGCATCCGCACAAGCGTTTCGCGCGATCGGGGCAACTCCAAACCGCTCCAGGATTCCCCGCGGCGAGCGCGTCGCTTCTTCGTCGAGGAGAAATGGATACCCGTAGTGTGTCTCGTCGGCCGCATCGCCGACCAGCACGGCGCGATGCGTTCGGCTGACGGCGCGCGACAGGTGATGCTGGGCAAGTTCCTGCTCCCAGGCGGGAAGAGCATCATTAATCGCCGCAAGCGCCGCCAGATCCGAGGCCAATCCTTCGCGGGGAACGTTCACGAGATGCAAATCCAGGCCAAGCGTTTCCGCCGCCAGACGCGCATGGGGCGTATCGTCGGAAGAGACGATCCGGGAGTTCGGATAGTCGAAGTCCTCCTGGCCGGCAAAGCGAATGGTGTAAGCCGTCATCGGCCCCGCCTGGAGCGGAGCGGCTACGGCAGCGAGCAAGGTCGAGTCCAGGCCACCGCTCATGAATGTCGCGCAGGGGTGATCTCCTACCAGCACGCGGCGCACGGATTCGGGCGCAAGATTAGCCAGCCAGCGAGTGGCCTGGACGGAATCTGTTTCCAGGTTCTTTATCTGCGTCCAATCCCACCAGGGCCGGATCTCTATTCCGCCGCGTTCGATCCGCAACCAGTGTCCGGGTTGAAGATATTCGACTCCGCTGAACATCGCTCGCTCCACTCCGCTGAAATACGGAGCCACAAGATACTCCAGCACTGCATGGAAATCCGCCTTCGGCAATCCGTTCAAAGCAGGAAGAAGCGCCTTCGCTTCGGAAGCAAAGAGGAAGGCTCCATCCTGGCGCGCGTAAGCAAAAGGCTTCACACCCAGTCGATCACGCGCCGCCAATCCTGTTTGCGTGTACTCATCCCATACGAAAAAGGAAAACATGCCGTTGAAACACGGCAGGGCTTCGAGCCCCCAGGTGGCAATCGCGGCGAGCACAACTTCCGTATCGGTTTCCGATTGGAACTCCCAAACGCCTTCGAGCTGCTTCCGTAACTGTCGATAGTTATAGATCTCTCCATTGTAAGTGATCCACCAGCGCCCAGTCACGTCCGACATCGGCTGCGCACCCCCGTTGCGATCAAGAAAAGAAAGCCGGACATTTCCCAGCACGGCAAAGGATCGCACGTGCACATCCGCGTCGTCCGGGCCACGATGCCGCTGGCGTTCGAGCATCTGCCGAACTGCCATCGCACCTTCACTTCCCGGTCGATCGTAGCGCACGATTCCCGCGATGCCGCACATCAGGCAAGCCCTCCCAGATGCTGGAACAGCAAGGTCGCCGTCACCCATAGCGTATTCGCAAAGCCCGCATCCTTTGGCGGCGGAGACACGCCGAGAAGCTCGTGGAGGTGACAGTCTGCAGCGCTTTCACGGTATTCCGAAACATCGAAGCCCGGCGCAAGGCGCGGCTGCTTTGGGCGGCGCACGATCTCATCTGGCAGGATCTCTTCAGCAGCCCGGCGCAACGCCGATTTATCAGCGTCGACACCGTAAGCGCGCGCCGAAGCAATGACCGGTTCATCAAGAAACGGACTCTCCAACGTGATTCCCGCAGCCTGCACCATGGCACCCACGATCGGCATATAGTTCCGCGGATCCGACCCGGCAAAGACCTGGTCCGCTCCGTCACCCGTGACGATGGCAGTAAAGCCGCGGGCTGTAAGTTCGCGAGCAAGCAACCATCTTGAAACCGGGTGCAAGTTATAAAGCGGTGTTTCGCACGCGGCAATGGCATCCGGTAGTGCCGCAACGAAGTCTTCCGCGCTGGCCTCAATCGCTTCCACATCACTCGCGCCCAAGGCCTTTGCCGTGGCCAGGGTGATTTCTCGTTCGCAGTATCCTGGAAAATCCGTGGCGAGGGTGACGATCGGAATATCCGCTCCCATCCGCCGACACAGAGCAAGAAGCAGCGCCGAATCGAGTCCACCACTCAGCGCGAGCGCAGGTTTGCGATGCGCAGAGAGAATCCGTCGCAATGCGTCTTCGATAAGCGTCAGCAGCGGCGTGCGGGGCACGGATGCGAAATCCCGCCGCTCAACAAGCGCCAGCATATGGCCCCGCTTCCGCAGCGCATGATGAAGCGGGACCTTTCGCACGCCGGAAAAACACGTGTGGAAACCATCCGGCTGCCGATCAAAAAACTGGCGCACGCCCTTTTCATCCGCCTTCGGCGTGTGCGTCAGCCGCCTCGCGAACAACCCAGCAATCGACGGCACAAACACATCACTTCCTTCCACGAAATAGCATGGTCGCAGCCCAAGCTGCGTATCTTCGAAAACCGTTACGCTGTCCATGTGCGGCGGATCGATTGTGTCTCGGCAACACTCATCTGGCGATGCGGTGCGACGGGCGCATGGCCGCCTTCGCAACGCGCACATGCTTCGAGCGGGTGTTCACGGTTCAGATACGCCAGCAGTTCCTTCACGATCTCCGAACCTTGATGCAACGGAACGCCATCGTCGAGAAAGCCGCCGAGCAGCGTGTGAAAATGCGACGGACGCGTGCAGGTATAAAAACGGCCATCCTTCACCAAGTGACACCGCCGGCGCAGCCAGCAGTCCGCGTAGATGGACCGCGTTCGATCAGCATCCGCTCTCGGCGAGGACCGATCCATGCGAACGAAAACATCCTGCCGTTTCCAGTTCAAGCGCACGTTGTGTTGCGCGGCCTGGCTTTCAATCCACTCGATCGTTTCCGCATTCAGCGCCGGCTCCGGATAGAGAGAAATCGTCAGCGCTTGCACGAGCTGCCAAAACCGTTCCGAAGTGCGCGGCAACAGATGCCCGTTGGTTGTCACGGATACGGTCCTTGCAACCCCTGACCGGCGGGCGATCTCTAGGCAATCGTCGATCGCTGGATGCAACAACGGTTCGCCGCCGACAAGCTTGAACCACTCGGGCGCGAGCGCTGCTTTCGCCAGCTTGAGATCGCGTTCGAGATCCGCCGGATCCATGAACCATCTCGGCAACAGCGGAGACAGCGAACAGCAATCGGCGCAGCGCAGATTGCAGTGATCCACGATATGGGCCTCCAGCGAACGCGTGACGATACGTCCTTCGACCACGGAATAGGCGCCATTCTGACTGGAAAAGTCAGCGGGCGATGTGCCGGCAAGGCTGATGGCGCTCATGGATGGAGGGTTGGATTCGGCAGCAGTCACTTCGTGTTTATTTTACACGAAGTATCTGCATCGCAAGCGAAATCCGATCTCGCTTTATCAAACATTCAGGCGCCTTCCCAGATCCAAGCTGGTCCGTGAACGCTGTTCAGACCATCAACCGGTTCCTGAGATCGGCGAGAGATTCGGCCCATTCGGCGGCGCAATGTTCCCACAGTTCGAGCAAATCAGATGGCGGTCGTCCAATGCGATCCACAACCGCGGCCGCCTTCGCTATGAGGGCCGGCGTCGGCTTGATCGGATGCGCTTCCGCCCAGCGGGCAATTGTTTCCGTGTAGGTGTCCACCAGCGTCGACTTTCCAAATAATCGTGCAACAACCTCGGCCGCTGCTACCGCCCTTTCCGCGTCTCGCCCCTTAATGCTGTTCTCTCCCGCATCGAGGACCGTCTGAAGGGTAATATCTATATAGGATAAATCCTTGTGCTCTTCCAGGTCCTCCATCCAACCATTCGCCGTATCGTTTCCAAAGCTTGAGGTATCCCAGGCACCCATTGGTTCAATTCATCTAACGATTTCGATGTGCACGTTATTAAAATCCGGGTCATCAAGGTCACCAGCGTGCCGGCATTTCAAACCGTCTGGAAGGGACTTCATTCGGATCGGTTGCCCTTCCGGAATCACCAAGCCGAATGCGAGGTGTTCGATAAACCGATTAAATAGGTCAACGACCGCGTCCCGCTGAGAAGGCAGCACATTGTGCATGCTTAGATCCGGTCTCCCAAACTTTCGTATCCCCCGCGTGTGAAACCATTGAAGACCCGGGGTCGCTTCCTCTGAAACGAGAATTATGACATGATGCCGCGGCACGGCTCCAGCAGGATCAAAAATGCGCTGACGCCATTCGTCCGGTTTCCACCAATGAAACATCTGCGGATCGTAAGCGCAAACAGCCCCATGATCGAGAAAGTGCGTGATCAATCCAACAATATCGCGCAGGTAATTCAAGTTGGTCGAATCCGATGGTTCACCCCGAATGATCAGGCATTCATTGGTCGTCGAAACGCGCTGGGCGAAATCAGGGGCCGTCGACAAGAGCTCCTCCCATAGATAACCTTCACGGAATCCCGCAGCGGCATCCGGTTTATCGGCAGAGTAATGTGTGATGCCGATGCCTTCGGGAATACCTGTGACCCGATAGGTATTACTCGCGACTGCGGTCGGTGTGATCGGACCGTAGATAACGTAAAACAAGAACGGATTGCCACCGCCCGGTTGAAAATGCTTTCGAGGCCATTCTTGCAGCATAGGTTAAATTAATCGCTCGAATGAGTACGGGCTCTTATCCGACGACCAACGGCTGCCCCTGCGAAATATCAGCACTGGAATCAGCGCGCTCATCAGCCCCGACAAAACTATTCTCACACAGCCTTGCATAAATGCCGCCGAGAACGAGCAGTTCATTGTGCGTACCGCGCTCGACGATTCGCCCGTGATCCATGACCAGGATCTGATCGGCATTGCGGACCGTGGAGAGACGATGCGCGATCACAAACGACGTGCGGCCCTCCATGAGCCGGTCGAGTGCACCCTGAATGAGACGTTCGGTCTGGGTATCCACGCTCGCGGTTGCTTCATCGAGGATGAGCACCGGTGCATCCTTGAGCAGAGCGCGGGCGATGGAAACGCGCTGTTTTTCGCCAACGCTGAGTTTCACTCCGCGTTCGCCGACGACGGTTTCGAGTTTCTCGGGCAAACGTTCCACAAAGCTGCGGGCATTTGCGGCATCGAGTGCTTCCCAGAGCTCGGCATCCGTAGCGTCCGGCTTTCCGAGACGAAGATTGTCGCGGACCGTGCCATTGAAAAGGAAGCTTTCCTGCGTGACCATCCCGACCGCGCTGCGCACCGCGCTCTTGGAAAACTCACGCAGCGGCTTTCCATCGAGCAGGATCTCGCCGGAATCGTACTCGTAAAAGCGCGTAAGGAGATTCACCAGCGTCGACTTGCCGGCGCCGGTGTGACCAACCAGCGCAATCGTCTCCCCTGCCCTGGCGTGCAGGTTGATATTGTGCAGCACGGGCAACTCCTCATCGTATGAGAAGCTGACATTCTGGAGCCGAACATCGCCGGAGATCTCGATCCGCTCGTCATATTCCATCCGGCCCGGCTCGGCCGGCTCATCGATGATCTCGAAGACGCGTTCGCCCGCGGCACGGCCGGATTGCACGAGCTGATTAAGACTGTGGAGGCGGCCGATCGGATCGTATAAAAAGCCGGCCAGCAGAAGGAATCCCGTAAGTTGGCCAACGGACATTTGCCCTGCCAGCACCGCATGCCCACCAAATCCCATGACCAGGGCAACACCGACCGCCGCAAAGAAACTCATCGACGGATTGTAGATCGCCCAAACCTTCATCACCACGAGCGTGGCTTCGCGGAGCTGATTGCTTACCCCATTAAACCGTGCGTGCTCTTCGCGCTCGCGGACATACGTTTTGATCTGGCGAATGCCGGCAAGGTTATCGTGCAGCAATGAATTCATCGCCGATGACGCTTTTCGCTGGAGACGATAGCGGCGATGAGCGGTGAGCGTGTAACTCAGCGCGCCGGCGATCAGAAGCGGCAGCGGGATGAGGGACAGCAAGGTCAGCTTCACGTTGTAAGTGAAGAGCATCACCAGCACGACGATCACCTGCAGAATGGCAACCACACCTTGTTCAATGCCGTCGATGAGCACGCGTTCGACCGAGTTCACGTCCTCCAGAACCCGCGTCATGATGTCGCCCGTCGCGCGATTATCAAACCAGGTAAGCGGCAACTGCTGGATGTGCGAGTAGAGATCGCTGCGCAGATCGAAGATGACCTTTTGCTCGAAGGTATTGTTCAGCACGATGCGCAACGCATTGAAGGCATCGCGAAGAAAAAATGACCCCAGCGCCAGGAACATAAGGGTCCACAGACGGTCTCCCCGCCCCGCACGGACGTCATCGATGAGGATCTGCGTCACCTTGGGAAAAACGATCACAAGCACCGTGGAAAAGACCGCGCAAGCGATCGTGCCCGCGGCCCAAAGCGGGTAGCGGCGAAGGTAGGCAAATACGCGAAGGACGGTCTTCATTCAGGGTGAGGAATGTCGGCGGAAAGCAGCGCGGCGCAAGCGGGCTAAACAACGAGACGCGCCAATGTGGGTGCTGCGAGAGATTTAAAAACGTTCAACGCTCAACGTTCGACGTCCAACTTTCAAAGATTTCAGCATCCGCGCTCCACCGTATTTAAGACAGCCCCCAGTTGAACGTTGAACGTTTCCCGATTCCCATCACTGCCCTGCCGTCACGCGATATGCGTGCAACGCGTCCTTGCCCGTCACGATAAGCAAAGGCCCCGTATCTCCTCCCGCCAGCCACGTCACTTCGCTCCGTGGCGACTCGCCAGTGGATTCCGCGATGATGGATCCTTTCTCGGTATCAACGACCAGCACCCGTCCGCCGCGCAATACCACAGCCAGCCATGGACGCCCCGGCGCGACCGCCGCGGCATCGACATGCCCTTTCCCATCGGCAGCGGTGAAATTCCAAAGCGGCTTCCCGGCGGGATCCAGCGCGGCGACGACTTCTCCATCGTCTCCCGATCCGGCAATGATGATCCTGCCCGGCTGCCCCTTTGTCCCCGGCGCGAATCGCACCATATTAGCGTAGATATCGGACTTCAGATCCGGGGATTTGTTACCCGTGGTATCGAAGATATGGACATTTCCCTGGGCGGACGTGGTCAGCACGGTGGAAACGCCATCTCCCTGCAGGCTGCCTGCGGCAACGTGCCACACATTTCCAATTTTTGGATACTGCCAGAGCGCCTTTCCGTCGTGGCCGAGCACGTGTAGACCGGTCCCGCCATTGTAGCCGACGATCACTTCATCCAACCCGTCGCCATCGAGATCCGCGATGCAGACATCATCGATCCCCTGGCCACCGGGATATTTCCAAAGAAGATTGCCCTGGGCATCAAAGGCCTGCACCTCCGGCCCCCACGATTCGAAGCAGACGAAATCATGGGCGTCTTTGCCGGAGAGATGCGCCGTGCGCACCATCCCTTTCGCCGACTCCGCGGTGAAGGATTTTGCGACATTCCCCGTGCCGTCGATCAACTGGCAAGCACCGTTCGATCCGAGCGCCACAATGCCGCCCCCATCCGCCGCAACGCCCCCGAATTTTCCCGACAGCTTCCAGGCACTTTCCAGTCCTTTCACATCCGTCTCACTCAAAGCCTTCGGACGCGCGAGATTTTTGCCAGCGAGCACGGCGTCGAGTTCCTGCGGAAGCCGCTGTTCGAGGCTGGGGCTGAAACCAACATGGACCACCTGCACCACGCCATTCTTATCGATGATGACCGACTGCGGAATACCCGTGACTCCGTAAAGACTGCCGATCTTGCCCTCGTCGAGCGCCACAGAGACATCGAGCTTCTTCGCCTTGAGGAAAGCGGAAATCGTCTCCGCCTCTTCCCGTTGGTTCATCGCGTAGAAGACAACACCCTTGTCTTTATAGGCTTCGGTCACCTTCGACAGGATGGGCAGCGCCGCCACGCACGGGCCGCACCAGGTGGCCCAGAAATCGAGGACAACGACGTCTTTCCCCCTATGAGAGGCGAGATCGATCTTGCCGCCATCGAGCAGATTCGCGGTGAATTCCGGGGCTGGTTTGCCCACCAGCTCGTTCGGTTCTTCTTCGTCGTCAGCGCCGGGAGCCGGCGCGTCGGGTGTCTTGGTCGAACCAAGGGAAATCGCGTTCGCCGTGCCGGTGGACATGCCCAACATTGCCAGCAGAGCTGCAGAGAGAAGCCAGCGTCTCATAGGTGAGGCAATCTCCGCGCTGGTTTGTCTGAAGTCGAGCGCTGTTTCGAAGGGCGCGGACGAACAGAAAACTCGCTCCGGGCGCAAACCAGTCGGCGTTCAAGAGAAGCGCGCGTTCGGAAAATCCAACGCGCGCTTTGCATCGACCGTTTCCAGGCGGCGGGGGCGCCGCTTCCACTATGCTATAAGGCTACGAGATGACCTCGAACTGCGACATCAGCTGGAACATGCGATAGCGTTCGTCGATGTCGTTTTGCGTGAGGGAACGGAGGCGTTCGAGCGAGAAGGCTTCGACGTTGTAGCTCGCCATTACGCTGCCGTGCACGACCGCTTTGCGGAGATCCTCGAATCGCACCTCGCCATGATTGCGGGCCGCGAGGTATCCGACGAGGCCGCCCGCAAAGGTGTCTCCCGCGCCAGTAGGATCGTGGATATCTTCGAGCGGATAGGCCGCGCAGGAGAAGAATTGGTTTTCGCCGAAGAGCAGGCAGCCGTGTTCACCTTTCTTGATCGCCACGTATTTCGGTCCGAGGCTGCGGATCTTGGCGCCGGCCTTGATGAGGCTCGTCTCGCCAGTGTACTGCCGCGCTTCGCTGTCATTGAGAATGAGCATGTCGATACGGCCAAGCAACGCCGTGAGATCGTCCTTCGCGATATTGATCCAGAGGTCCATTGTATCGGCCACGACGAAGTGCGGGCGCTTCATCTGATCGAGTACATGAAGCTGCAGCTTCGGCGCGATATTGCCGAGGAGGACGTAAGGCGTGTCCGCGTAGCCGACCGGCAGGGTCGGGTTGAAGTGCTCGAAAACGTTCAGTTCCACGCTGCGGGTTTCGCGCGTGTTGAGGTCCCACATGTACTCGCCCGACCAGCGGAAGGTCTTGCCCGGCATGATCTGGAGTCCGTCGAGATTGATCCGGCGCGAAGCGAGGTAGCTGATGTGCTCTTTCGGAAAATCGTCACCCACCACGCCGACGAGATTGACGGGGCTGAAGAAGCTGGCTCCCACGGAAGCGTAGGAAGCGGAACCACCGAGCAGGTCGGCGTGTTCTTCGACGGGCGTCTTGACGGTATCGAGCGCGATGGAACCAACGATGAGTACGGACATGGGAAGCGCGGGGTTTAACTCCGCTCGTTTCGGGGCTCAAGTCTTAATCCTCTTCCTCTTCATCATCATCTTTATCTTCATCAACTGCCGAGAATGGATGAAGACAAAGATGAAGATGATGAGGAAGAGGGGAAGCTACAGCGCCGGCAGCAGCGCTTTGGCTTGGCGGCAATACCCACCGATATCCTTCGCCTGAAGAATACCGGAAACAATCACCACCCGCCGTGCGCCGGCAGCGACGATGGTTTCGAGGTTCTCCAGCTTGATGCCACCGATGCAAAAAATCGGGATGCGCACCAGCTCATGCACGCGCCGGATATCCTCCAGGCCGATCGCCGGGCGTCCCGGCTTGGTCGGCGTCACAAAAAGCGGGCCAAAACCAATGTAATCCGCACCTGCCTCCTGGGCGGCAAGGGCCTGCGCCACGGAATGCGTCGATTTCCCTATGATCACGGGCGGCACTTCGTTCGCCAGGGCACGCCCAGCCCGCCAGCGGGCGTCGGATACCGGCAGATCGTCCTGCCCCACATGTGCGCCCTGAGCACCCACCGCAGGGACGAGTTCGGGAAAATCATTGATGATGAAAGGAACCCCGGCGGCTTCCGCGATCGGCGCGAGTTGCGCGGCCATTTCCTCCACCTCCAGTTCCGTTCCTTCCTTGGCCCGCAATTGCAGGACATCGATCCCGCCTTCGCACATCTGCCGCGTTACGTCCTCGATCCGGTCCCGGCGCACATATCCCAGGTCCACGATTCCATAGAGGCGGCAGTCAGCGATCGATTTCATCCGCGCATCGGACATGGGACGAACGCGATGGACAATCGTAATTTCCAATCCTTGAGTGTACAGGCGCCACTTCTTGCCTCATGTCCGACCCGTCCGTCCCTTCCTCACAAGCCCGCGAATTGGATCGCCAATTCGTCTGGCATCCGTTCACGCAGATGCGCGACTGGAATGATCCCGCGCATTCTCCGGTGGTCATCGTCGAAGGAGAAGGTGCCATTTTGCGGGATGAGCAAGGTCGCAGCTACGTCGATGGCAACTCTTCCATCTGGACGAATACGCACGGCCATCGGCGCCCCGAAATCGATGAAGCGCTGAAGGCACAACTCGGACGAATCGCGCACAGTTCGTTTCTCGGGCTAACTAATGATGTCGCCCCGCTGCTCGCGGCGGAATTGCTGCGCTGGTTCGAGCCGGATGGGAGTGGCGCGACCTCCACGCACAAAGTCTTTTTCTCAGACGACGGATCCACTGCAATCGAGGCCGGATTGAAGATGATCCACCAAGCGCGGCAGCAACGCGGCGAGACGCAGCGTCGTGTCTTTGTCTCGCTTGGCTCCGGATACCATGGCGATACGGTCGGCGCGATGAGCCTCGGACATAGCAGTGTCTTTCACGGCACTTACCGGCCGCTGATGTTTGAAAGCCGCGAGGTGATGAGCCCGTTTTGCTATCGCTGCCCGTATAATCGCGCCAAACCGGTTCGTGGCGTGGACGGCCGTGAAAGCCGGAAGTGCAACTGGGAATGCGTGGCCGAAGCGGAGAAGACGCTCGATGATTTAGGTGAAACCGCGTCGGCTTTCGTCATGGAACCAAGGGTGCAAGGCGCGGGATCCATGGCGATGCATCCGGCCGGTTATCTGAGCCGCATCGCGACGCTTTGTCGTGAACGCGGCGTCTGGCTTTTTCTCGACGAAGTCATGACCGGCTTCGGCCGAACCGGTGCAATGTTTGCCTTCCAGAAAGAGGAAGGTGTTGAACCTGATCTCGCGGCCCTGGCCAAAGGTCTGACCGCCGGCTATCTCCCGCTCGCGGCGACCGTGACGACACGCGAGGTGTTTGACGCCTTTTTGGGAAGCTATGCTGAGTTTAAAACCTTCTTCCACGGTCACTCTTACTGTGGGAACCAACTTGGCAGCGCAGTCGCGCGGGCCAGTCTTGCACTCTTCGAGACCACCCACACTATCGAACATATCCAAGGAAGGGCCGGTGTTCTGCAATCGCTCGTCCAGCGGCTGTGGGATCATCCGGCAGTCGGCGATATCCGGTGCGATGGGACGATCTGCGCCATCGAACTCGTCGAGGACTTCGACACACGGAGACGTTTTCCGGCAAACCGGCGCATCGGCTGGCACGTGTGCGAAGCCGCGAAAAAGCACGGTCTGCTCACACGGCCGATCGGCGATGTGGTGTTACTGATGCCGCCTTATTGCACCACGGACGAGCAGTTCGCGATCGCGGTGGAGGCGGTCTGGCGGGCGGTGTGCGAAGTATTACCATCGAGCCATTGAACGTTGGTTGTCCTCTCCGTACCTCCACGGAGCGGGGGTACGAGAGGGGAAAACTACCAACTCCCAACGCTAAACTACCAATATTCAACGGTTTCAGATTCGGCGCTTTACCCATATCGATCAAGAAGTGGGTGCCAAGCCTGCGCGGGAGCCACGAGTCGTTGAATGTTGGTAGTTTAGAGCATTTTCTATTTAATTAGTCGCATAACGAGCATGGCGAAAGAAATGCAAGCATTGTTCAGAAGTGAATGAGTGGAGAGCATTGGCCGTTGCTTTGAGTAGGCTCTCCCAGTCGCGGGCGGCG